>Ga0154004_1000034_pt1 | contig 37141 bp, 45 predicted proteins | sample TSFL088MetaG_FD_104727 | JGI IMG/M metagenome (GOLD analysis project Ga0154004, IMG submission 104727) | Attine ant fungus gardens microbial communities from Florida, USA - TSFL088 MetaG | ecosystem: Host-associated > Fungi > Mycelium > Unclassified | place: USA: Florida, Lake Talquin State... | reverse complement strand
TGTAAAACCTTCAGTATTCTGCCGCTCATACTAATATATATAGGGAATATACTTAGATAGGTGCAACGGGAATACCAGCCCTTCAGAATACAGCATTTCCGGGGACTGTAGGGGGGTTACAGGTCTACCGCCGGGCAATTTACAGCGAAATGCCAGGAAGCCCGGAAAACCGGGCTTTTGCAAGATTTTGGAATGTTGGTATTTTCAATTACAGGCGGCGGCCTTCTATAACCGCATACCAGGCCTGTTCACGGTTGGTCAGGTCGAAAGTGATTTTATACATTTCGTAACTGCCGGATGCCGCCGGATTGAGGCTGCTGGACACACTCATCAGATTCCCAGGCGCAAGTTCATTGGTATACAGAACACGTATACGGACACCCAGCTCGGTCAGCTCGGGAACCCCTATCATCCCGCTTGTTGAAGAGAACGATACAGCAGCGCCGCGCCGAGGCTCCCCTGAACGCTTCACAACGAGGGTGTCGTTATCCTGATAAACATCATGGCCGCCAAGGTTATACAGCGCCTGTATGGCCTCATCACGGCTGCCTGCATAATAATAGCTCTGCACTTTGGTGCTGTTGTCACCTGCAAATTCCAGGTTAAGGCTATTGGCATCGGCGGTGGCCTGGCATATACGCTGGTAATCCGCTTCCTTTTCGGCACTTCCGGCGCCCAAGATACCGCGGTTGTAATAACCTGTCTGTGCGCTTATCTCGAGTGCAATATCGGGAGGCTGGGTAACGGATACCTTGTGAACATCGCCGCGAAAAATCGGATACACGGTGCCTGACATTCTGCCTGCGGATATTTCCAGGGATATCTGCCTTTGGCGTCCACCCGCAAACGGACTGATATCCAGCAGCATGGAATCCCGCACCGAGCGCTCCACATTGTGAATACGCACAGTGGCATTGTTTACGATACCCCCGGTTGCTACCGTGCCTCTACAGCTTATAGCGTGGTTTGTGAAGGTACGGCCTTCAATATTAACGGAAAGTACCCGGGCGTCAACTGCGGGCATCAGTGACTTCCTGTGGCGACATATATGTAAAGAACTGAGTCAGGCCTATTTTGTTGTAATCACATACAGTGCCGTCAAGCGAATCAAAAATGATCTGACCGGCTGTTTCCTGATACTGATAAGGAATGATCGGATAGTTTGGCAGCACAGGCGCACAGGCCACCAGCACATCGTCCCCATTTGAAATCGTGGCAAAATAGCCGTTGTCAGTCATATTGAGCTGCAAGGTTATGTTCAGGCCACCTGTCAGGCTCAAGCGCACTTTCTGGTTTGGAAGCTGACCCATATCTATGGTTAACATATCAGAATCCTATCCCGGTCCATTTGCTTAACAGGGATCCGCGTGTGCGGGCTGGCGATGCCAAAGGCAATGCGCTGGCGCTTGTTGAAGAGCGTACACCGCGGTTAACCGTATTTGAATCCCCCGGCCGGGTTGAAAAGATGGACCCGAAACCAGCCGAAACCTGCACCACTTCCACAAACTTCAAATTCAGGAGGATGGCATCGATATGGTCAGAGGTTTCAATTGCAGGAACATCCGTAAGAACCATGTTGCTGAACACGCCGCTTCGTAACTGGATAGTATACAGCTCACCCGAATCCCTGCCCCGCAAAAGGCTGCCAACCCCGTCATAATAACCGATAGGGCTAAACACCGTAACGGTTATTTCCATAGGCATACGGACCACCTGGTCCACAATAAGGTTCCCGTCCTCTGTAGGGTGCATCATGGCCCGCGTAGGCGCCTTTGTCTGGGCGCTCACCGGATAAAGGTTGTTGAATGCAGAGCCGTAGTCACTGCCGAGAATAGCCACCTCCGAAACCGCATTCCCTGCCAGTATCTGGGCGCCCAGCCTGAAGAGGTCCAGCAGAGCCATTAACGCGCGACTCCATTATCAAACGCACTGATGGTCTGTGCGTTCACTCTGGCCAGATGATCGTCAAGCTCGGCGCGCACCTTGCTTGCCAATTCCTGCTCATTGAGGTTCTGCGCGTTGTTGACGGTCAGGTTAACCGTCAGATCGGTATTCGCGTTATTGTTGTTGGTAACGTCCTGGCGGGCGGCCACAGTGGCATCAATCAAACCGCCTGTGGCCGCTCCTGCCTGCCCGAGCTGCCTGTTTGCCGCATCAGCAGCAGCCCGGGCTTTATACTCATCTCCTGTCGGGATGGTAAAACCGGCCTTGCCAGCCGCCCAGGTGATACCCGGGACTGAATGCAGCATATCCAGCATCCAGGCCATAATACTGGTCCAGGCCGATTTTACAGTATCAATAACACTAAAGAATATATTGGCTGTAATCTGCCCCAGCGCCTGCACCATTCCCGTCACATCTGCTGCAAACCGGTCCCAGAGACTGCGAAGCGTGTTGAACGCGCCTGCAAAGTCACCGGTAAGCACCTGACCCACAGCCTTTAAAACCATTGCAAGATCATGGACGGTTGCAATCACAGAACCGAATACAGCCTTTGATACGGCCCCTATAGCCTCAAACACGCCAGAGAGTTCAGGCACAAGACCGGACATATATGCAACAAATTCATCAATGGATGCTTCCACATCAGGAATACCGGCCACAAGCGCGCCAAACACACTACGCCCGCCTGTAGCGTACTGATACAGGTCCTCTAGCACCAGCGCCACACCGGCGATAGCTACGCCGATTGCAATAAAAGGCGCGGCGGCCACAGCCAGAGCTGCTGCCCAGGCGGCTGTTGCCGCAGTGGCGCTTATGATTGTCGGCAGGTATACAGCAGCCACAACCCCCGCAAAGGTGTACACGTAGGTGCTGTTGTCCCGGATAACCTGGATCACGGACGTGATTGCGCGGGTTATCTGCGTAACAGCAGGCAGTATAAGCGTGATCAGCTCCCCCGATGCATAATGCAGCACCGTTGCCAGATCATTCTGGGCCTGCTTCCATTTTGTTACGGCAGCGGCCTGCTGCTCTGTTATATAACCCAGTTTTTTTTGGGCATCCATGGCATCCAGGATAGCGGTGCGCCCTTTCAGGATCAGGGCTACACTGGCGGCATCAAAACCCATGCGTCTTAACAGATTTCCGCTGGTGAACTGATCGGCACCCTGCATGGCTGCCGCCAGATCGAGGAACACCTCTGTGGTATTCCGCAGGCTGCCGTCCGAATTACGCATCTGCACGCCCAGCACAGCCAGACCGTCACGAAACTGCAAGCTGGCGCCGGTTGCGCCTGACATGGCCTTTGATATGTTCAGAAGGCCTGTGCTGGCGGCTCCCTTGCCGGGACCAAGAGCATCAGAAGCGCGTGCCAGCAAATCCAGCTGTGTAGTTGTGGTCCCGGCCCGGGCAGCTAGCCCGTTAAGCTCTGAAATCTCGTTTGCAAAGCTGAAGGTAGCCTTTACAGCCTTCATAGCTGCCGCAAGACCCAGCACAGGCAGCGCAATTTTTGAGAAGGTATTTACAAGCTGACCGCCTAGCGTATCTATCCGGGCGCGCACGTCATCCGTATCACGGCCCATCTGCATAATGGCGCTGTCTGCCTTGCCGACATCGGCGGCGGCCTTGAGGGCATCAGTCTGGAACAGCAGGAAGAACTTGTCGATCATGGCTTTGGTTTCAGAGCCTTTAACATATTATAATCTTCCACTATGCCTACTTCCCAAAGCAGCATAGCCTCTTCCAGAGTGTAATGCACCTGCAATTCTTTTAATGTTGCGTATTTTTTGCGGATAATGAGTTCGAATACTGGTTCAATATTTGAACAGCGTACGGAACTGCCTCTTTCTGAAACCGCTCCCAGAAACCTGAGAGGCTTTCGGCTTGCAAAAAACTGCAATTATACTCCATCATTGCATATTCAATTCTGACCAGATCTTCCCAACACGGGATATGATTATCCACAAGCTCCCGGGTCACCAGCAGGATTTCAGACCCGTTTTCAGAGATGGCTGCAACACGCGCCATAATCTTCAACATGGTCTCCTCACTGGTTTTATAATCGCCGACCTTCGGCAACAGGCTGATAGGGTATTTTGCAATAATCTCCCGGCCTTCTACAGCAGGGAACTTGCTGATCTTGAACCTTTTACCGGAAACAGTGATCTCTTTTGGATATAACAATGCGGCCATGGATACACTCACTGAAGGAACATACAGAAATACCGGGTCCAGCCTGAAGGGGCGCAAATGGACCCGGTATACAGCCTTTGGAGCTGTATCTTGTATACGGCTCATTAAGACCGGAGTAAAGACTCAAATGTAAAATTATAAGTACTGGTACGCAGGCGCTGGGCAGATGTCACACCATTACCTATTGATCCGCTCATAATACGGCCACCGCCGAATTGTAAGGTCCTTCCATCTGCATAGGATATGGTAAGTGAAATCGTATCCCGGACCATCCGCTTCCCCCTAACATACCGGTTAGCTTCCGTCAGAATAGACAGGTTCCGGTCATCAGGCGTATTCGGGATGATGGAAAGGTTGATATTCAACGGGCTGCTTTTGTTCCAGACTAAAAGATCACCGTTCAGTCCCATAGCGCTGGACGCAACCTCCACAGTAGGGATATCGATGGAGTCTCCATCATCCGAAAAATACGTGAGGCTTAATCCGGCAGGAAAGGATTCTGAAGCACTAAGGGTAATCTCTACGCCAACGCCGTCCACTTGAACTGACATAATACACTTGTTCCTTTGTTACGCTTTAGCATCAGGCAATAATATGGGAGCCGGATACAAATTTGACCGAGCCGTCATAAGTATAAATCAACAGGTAATCCAGATAGAACTCCTCAACACCGCCCTGACCGGCCTGCGTGTTCAGAGCCACATTCAGGTAGTTGCCAGTGTTGTTGACCTGGATAACCGCAGTTTCATCGCCGGTAAGCGAGATAATCTCGCTTTCAGCAGCAGGGGTAAGCCGCCTGCCCACACTGATGGTTCCGTTTTCCACGGCCTGCAACCGCACTGGCTGGAGGACATTGTAGAGCATGGTAATGCCGCTCTGGTTGGCAGGAACCTTTGCATTGTTCAGCAGCATGCCCATGATGGCGGCCTCACAGGCCGATTTCAGCCACATTTCGTTGACCACAACATTAATATCCGTCAAGGCACCCGAGGAGTCCACCATAACGCCGCGCTGGTAGAACGCAAGGTCCTGACCCGCCGTCTGCACCTGCCCGTAATAATTGATACCGGCCGTATCCAGCCGGTCAGCCATAGCTTCAGTAGTAACAATGCTTTCAGTCAGAAGACCCGTATTGGCCTGTTTGAACATATAGTTGCTGCTGGCGCCCCGGCGGCTGTAATCCGTGGCGGCGATCATCGCAGCAGGGAACCAGTTGTTGTCTACTATGATATTGGTAGGGCCGGAAGCAGCGGCACTGCTGTAGGTAACCAGGTGGTTATTGTATGCGGGCGTAATTGTCTGCGTGGTCTGTGCAGCCAGTGTGATCGGTGCGTCTGCGATGGCTTTCACAAGTGGCAGAAACTTTTGAAGATCAGTAAGATACGCACTGTTTGTGGACAGATAGTTAACAGAGCCGAAAGAACCGGAAAGCAGGGCCTGTGTCAATGCACTGGCCCCTCCATCAACAGAAGCCACATGCATCACTGTCAGGCCCGTAGGGGTGCGGGCCTGACCATTGATATAATTGAAATAATTAGTAATCCATTTGGTTGCATTGGTAACCGGCGATGCATAGTTAGCATATTGCGCGGCAGATGTAATCCGTGCAGGAGCAACATTTGAAGAGGCTGGAATCACCAGCAGGGCTTCGAAAGAGCGTGCGTTGATTTCAACCCCTGAAATGCGGGTTGAACCGATATTTACGTAGCGTCGTATGGGTAGCGCCATCCGCGTATATCCTTTACAGGGTTTGAAGTTGTTACATTATTCTGTGTATGCATAAATGTAAAATCAAAAGTCGCGTACTGTTCCCAGAATCCGTTTTCATTTTCGAAACTTATCAGCCGGATACTGCCCGGCTGTACCGGGTACAGATTGTTTTCACGCCAGTCAGATACACGTGCAGAAGATCTCAGGGCCATAACGCATTCATGGGCCATATCCATGGGCTGTACCTCAATATACGCGTTTTGCGGTGGCGCCGCAAAACACGAAACCTGTACCGCAGTTTCAAATACCTGCGTATCCGTGCGCTGGCTTGCGTCCGAGGTATACGCAACACCCATAAAGCCAAAGGGGCGGGAGTACAGCGGATTGATAGTGATTGTATTACCGCCGCGCCCGCTGTTGTATGCGCTGTAGCCGCGTATGATTGCGTAGGTCAGGCCCAGCCGGTCCATAGCCGAGGACAGCACCGATATATAATAATCCAGGATATTGTTATCGAGCACCGGATACCCCTGGCACTACAGCAGTTTCAATCTCATCCGCAATAGCAGTTCCAGGGGCCGGGTCAACGCGCACAAGCGTTGCACAGACCCATCCGTCCTGACCATACCAGTTATCCAGAGCGGTAACCTCCCATCGAGTGCCGTCGCCGCGCACCAGAAGATCATTCAGGCGCATGACATCAGGGGCCATCAGGGCCGCATCAACATAAAAAACAGCCGTCTCGGTACGGCTTACATAGCCGTTTGCATGCACAGAACTCAGGGTTTCCGGCTGAAGACTGCCGGTAATATACGGGCGTCCTGGTACGGGAATTCTTAAAGGGGTATACTGCCCCCCCGGAGACGGTATACCCTGAAGATTGGTACGCCACTGCATCCGCTCGGTACCCAGCATCTTCAGGGCTGTAACAAGCAGGTTTTTACCGGGAACAGAAGGCGCGGGCATCAGGCGCCTTCACTGGCACGTTTACGGACCTGTCCTGTAAAACTCTGCCACATGCGCCCGGTGTCAACCAGGGGTTTTGAAAACCCTTTGCGAGCAACGGTATGCGGGTTCAGGGGCGGCGCGGTAACCGCCTTTATGGCCTGCTGGATATCACCGGCAGCAATCAGGGCTACCCGGCTGAAAACCTGTTCCGGCGCTATGAAGCCGCGTATCGCCTGCTGCACGAACATATTACGCTGCCTGTTCCAGTCAGAGCCGCGCGCTGCAATTGCAGGCCTGAAATAGGGTCTGGAGGGTATACGCGGAGTACCGTATTCCTGCCATTCGGCAACATCTACAACACGTACTGACGCCTTGCTGCCGGATCCTTTGGACTTTTTTGCCCCTTTTGATTTACCAGAAGCTTTTGGCCTTTTTGCATAGGTGGCTTCTGACGGGATACCGGTAACACCTTCAAGCGTGTCCAACACACGCATGGCTGCCATTATCTGTTTTAAAACGGAACTGCCTGCCATAGTCAGAAATCACCGTAAACCTTCCGGTAACCAGAGCGCTCATCACTGCCGCCAATATAAAAGCCCGTTTCTGAACGGCCATAAAGGATAGACCACAGCATAAGGCCGTACTCGCTTTTGCTGTACCAGTATTCGCGGCCGTTACCGAATGGGGGAGCCGCATTTGTTACCGAAACCTTGCCGACGGTAGCGCCGGTAACTACACCGGTAGAACCGCCGCCGGAACCCACACTGCCGCCGGACTGTGCGTCCAGAGCTATATACAGAATATGAGCGGTCACAAGCTCCAGGCACAACGCCATGTCACAGCCGCTCAACAGGCTGCCACCTGCCGGATTCAGCAGTACGCTGCCGCGCCGGAACGCAGACATTATAACAGAATTCGTATATACGGATGTATCCGAAAAGGCAGGGTAATATGTGCGGAAGTCATCCACACTGATTACCCACGCTCCGGACTCCGGATCCGGGGCTATGGATACACCCTCGCAGGCCATCAGTAATCAGCGCCTTCCGGGCTTGTATCTGCATTCCTGGTATGCGTATTCGCAACCAGGTTAAAGTCAGAACCCTGCTTTACAGCAGAATTATCAGTATCCGTAAGACTGGCTACTGTCTTTGCATCAGAACGGGACTTGCGCTTTTCGGAAGCCCATATCCACCCAAGTTCAAGATATTCCTTGAACGTAGGGTTGGCCATCAGCCCCGCATAGGTATCCTTGTCAATTTCAGTCCCTTGCGCAATATCAGGAATACGGTTTGTAACCGGGTCCGTAACACCGCGGCCGCCCCGCACCGTAAACCGGAAAACCGGGGTGGGCACACGGCCTGTCCCCGATTCATCGGACCAGTTTACGAATTCAACACTCATAGCCAGATTGCTGTAAACCGTATGCATGGTCATGCACCGATAGCGCGCACAACCGCAAACGGATACCGCACCATCACACCCGCAACAGCGTTCAGATAATCTTCAGTAATCCCTTTTACGCACTTCTCGATACCCACGGTCATAAACCGGGTTGGCACCAGCTGAAGGATGGTTGCGCTGTCAGCTGTATCAGCAGAGCTGATATTTTCTGCAAAAACATACAGGATATCGCGGTTACCGGATGCCTGCTGGAATTCAGGGGCGCTGACAACACGCGCTTTCGGATACGTGCGGGTAATCCAGTCGCGTACACTCATATTACCCTGCGTATTAAGCGTTGCAAGGTACTGGTACTTGCTGGTAGGTACCCCAATAGTCACATTGACGGATTCCGGATTTACCAGATCACTGGACTGGGTCTGGAGCGCGGCCATTGCGATCTGGATATCGTTAACAATATCCTGGAAGGATTTGGTAGCCCATGAATTCGCACTGGTGCCTGCTGACCCGTTTGGCAGGGTGATTGCGGCAGGAAGATTAGGGTCATTCAACAAACCCCAGACCCGTATCTGTCCACCGCCATAACCATTGAAACCAATGGTGTTACGGGCGATTTCAAGGGACCTGTTGGCAGCCTGTCTTTTTGCAGCGCCGACGTCAAAGCGCATGGCGCTGGCACGGTTTTCTTCTCGCAGGGTTATGGTGCAGCCCTGTTCAAAAGAAACAATATCCCGGACTTCAAAATTTGTGTTGGTTTCAGTCAACGGAATGTCACTTATGTCACTATATGGACGGGCAATACCGTACTCTTCAACTACTCCCTGAACGACTTCCTTGTCATACCAATTACCGATGGTTGTAATGCCTACCAACTCATCGATCTTGCGGGCCGCGGTAAGCACCTTTACAAAGTCCGGGAGCCAGGCTTGCAGGAACTGCACAGGCGTGCCGTTTGACGGCGGCAGCATCTGGTTACCGGCGCCGATTGCATCACCCGTATAAATAGCCGCGCCCTTTCGCGTAAATTCCGCAGTGATGTCAATACCAACCGCCGCCATGTCACGGTATGACGACACCTCATCCGCGGTCATGATAACCGGCTTCAGATTTCTGGGGGCAATATGTGATTTAATATATTCTTTATTCATAATATCCAGTCCCCGATCATGTGCCGTTGTAGCTGAAACGCGGGTGCATGCCCACCATCTGCACCAGAATAATATTCTGGTCAACCGCAGTGCTGGTCAGCCCGTAATAGCTTGTATAACCTACCAGAAAGAACCCGTTGGTGTCGCTGGGCCGTGACATTGTAAGCTTGCCCGCAGCATTGATAGTCACAGCAGAGCCTGGCGGGTAGGCGCCAGTGGCATTAACACCCAAAACAGCGCCTATTTCACCCAGATTTATGACTGTAAAAGCTTCTCCGGGAGCAATGCTATTGCTGTTTGTCAACGGACCGCCGGTCCCGCCGTAAAGAACCGATTCTCCGATCGGGGCGGCAATCCCTGCAAAAATGTGTGTGCCGCCTGAACCATAACCGGTACCGACAACCGTAAGGCTGGTGAAAGCGCCTTCAGTGCCGCCAATGCCCGGAAGAGCAGGGATAGTAGTCAGTCCCTCGCGATAGAATACAGGATCTCCGTACTTGATGGGATTGTTGGCAGGCTGGGACGGGTCCACATATGCGGTAGTACCGCTATGAGGCGCCGCTGTAACCAGACTGCCGGGTCTGATGACCGGCGCCTGCTGTACAACTGTGGTCTGAAAGGCCATTATGCTGATACTCCGAATTTGTTAAGCAGATTGGTATTAATACGGGCCGATACCTGGGCAATACGGCCATCCATTGATGTAACCGCTGTGGAACCCCCGAGCCGCCTGTATGCAGCTGCATACCCTCTTAGAGCTGCGATTTCCTGACCGCGAGGGGCTTTTATACCTGTCTTTTTTACCAGATGGTTAGCCAGCGCTGCACTGTCCATAGTTCCCACAGCCAGCTTGCCCACAATCGGCTCAAAACTGTCCACCAGCTCACTTCGAAGTGCCAGATCTCGGTATACAGCGGCAACAGCGTCTTCCGTTGCTACCGGTCCGGACTCTGTATCCATGTCAGTGGTATCGTCAGCTGCACCGGTTGTTTCGGTTTCAGCAGCAACAGTTTCTGCCGCCTGAACAGGCGCATCTGTTACATCATCGCCGGTAACGGCTGGCGTTACTGCCTCTGTAGAAGTATCGGGCACTTCATCTGTGCCCGATGCTGGCATAAGCAGCTCATGCAGGCGCGTCAGGAGAGCACGGATTTCGGGTACATTCAAATTTTGTACGTCTTCCATTTTGTTCTCTGTTTCTCTTTTGGTTAGTTCGGGAGCAACCGCATCGAGAACAGCAACTGCACTGCCCATGCGCCCCTCATTTACGACAGCCAGATGATTACCGGTTATATCATTCTGAATATATTCATAGGTCTCACCATTATGAATGCCTGGCGCATACGTATACCGGGACAGAAACCCGCAGGAGAGTTCTTTCTTCCCGGAATTAATCTGGTCCTGAAGGTCTTCACTAAAAATGGACAGGTTGGCAAACAGGCCGCCCTCGGGGAGCTTGTCAGTGACCGCATAATAAACGGTTTCGCCGATAGCTCCGGCGACACCCTTTTCATCAGCCGGGACACCGTCCCGGCCCAACAAAGCGTGGTCATCGATAATCGGTTTGAGTTTAAAACTCTCTATCGTTTCAGGATTGTTCAGGGCCTCGGGTGGACGATAAACCTTGCAGAGTCGATCACCGTCAGGTGCAGGCAAGCCCATTTCCTTCAGACTGTATTCAAATACGCCTGTCCGGGTTATCGGATTATCCTTGATAATCCAGAACCCTTCGTCCCCTATAACCCTGCTCGTTTCTGTCATAGCAGAAATATAGCGCTTCACAGATTAATGTAAAGCGCTATTATACATGTAATATGTATTATTGGACTGTTTTCGGTGTGTCCACCCCTGCATGTTCCACGCACATGCGCTGCCATCGCGCACTGGCACTCACTTTTATGAACAGTTCGTCATACCATTTCCCTTTTGGAACATTGGTATGGGCTAACCATTGATCGATTGCATCAAATACCCGCATAACAAACACATCTTGAACCACATGGAATATAGCTTCAGGACTATATCCGGGGTAGTTAAGTAACGTGTCCATGAGATATACATGCCTGCTGTCTGCACCCTTTATTGCATCCTCAACAGCTGTGCAGTAAAGGTTGACCAGGCCAAGCAGTCCGGTATGCTTTTCTTTTTCTGTAAACACACTCTCAGTCATGTTGAATGTCCTTTACAACAGCAGCGCCAGCGCCCTTTTTATAACCCTGGACCCGCACATTCAACAGATTGTACAGTATACGGCTTGGGCGTCGCACTGCAACGTTATAATGCGGTCCTTTGATTTCCTTAAGCGCGGCGACTATGCACCCAAGAAAATCAGGTCTGGAACCGTTGCACACCTCCAGCAACCTTAAAGCTTCAGGGGTATTCAGAGGATCCTCAACCCCTTTATCCCCAGGCATAATTGAGAGGACAGTATCGTAAGCTACATGTACTGCCAGACGGTACTTTTCAGAAGAATTCTGCATAATATATAATCCCTTCATCTTATATATGTTACACATATATTGTATTATATAGCGATTGTTTCGAATAGCAAGGTTATTTCTTTAAATACTTTGTAACAAGTATTTTTAAAACGTCTATGACAGATGAAGAAAACAGGCTTATAACAAGCGCAACACAACCGGCCAGTGCAGGCGTTGAAAGGTTGTACACGTTATGCTCTTTCAGCAGCTCGAGGGCTGCCAGCCCGCCAAACCCGCCAAGCAGAAATCCGGCGGCGGCCCGGCGGCAGACAGCACGGGGCCTGGGCGCCGGGTCTTCAGCCTCACCCGCGGGCTTCACCTCAATCCAGCTGCCCAGAACGGCGCCAAAAGCACAGATACAACCATATAAGCCCATCAGGGCCGCGGTTAAAATATTATCTGTGATATCGGGATTGGTATATATCAGAGGAGCAGGTACGGCACCCGCATTGCCTGAAGAACTGAAGATCAGTTCTTCAGGAAATGCATATGCATTATAAATATGCATAAAAGCCAACACCAGAACCAGTATTGACGCCCAGGCGTACCACGCTGGATAGCGTGGTACATGCAGTTTTACTTTGATGTACATGAATTATTTTACAATTGTAAGTTTCTGTTCGTAACTGGTAGTCACGCAATCCGTGCGAATACAGGGCTTTGAGGTGTCTTTTGGACAGAAGTCCACTATCCTGTGGACCCCGTCAGGCTCTACACGCATAGTATAACCTGCACAGGCTGCCAGCGGCAGGGTTAATAAAAGACCGGTAACAAGTGTCAGATATTTCATTTCAGTTCTCCCGAATATATCCTGCACAATCAAAACAGGTTATTCCTGACTCGCGCCAAAGATCAACGATGACCTTTTGATCATCAAACGCATAATCAATAGGGGCGCCCAACCTGGACGCATTAGTGATCCATGTTTTTTTAAAATCATAATCAGTTTTTTTGCTTTCCCCATACGGCCTGCAATAAAATTCTACAGGCTTTTGTGTTATATGGTTTTTTATAAAATTCAAAGACCCGTCTCTTTGCTTCCAGGGCCTGCCGCTCAAAACAATGAGCTTTTTATCTGAATGCACCAGTAAAAGTCTGAAGATCTCTGTAATATGTTTATTAGGCGTGTCCAGGCTTAAAGCTTCATTTGAAAAAAACCAGTTATAAGCCTTGCTTTTAGAGACTCCCTTTCCCAAAAGACTGTTTAATTCTTTTCGACGAGAAGACACATCAGCCAAAGTGCCATCCAGGTCAAAAACAACGATTCCCATATCAATTAGCTCCTTCTATTGCGCTATCTCTTGCGTCTATTCTAAAATTTCTTATTATTTTTAATAATTTAAGACCTTCTGCTCTGCTCTCATAATTGCCTGGATACGGTAATTCCTTACGGGAATCATCAAAACCGGACACCGATACATATGCCGGTCCTGCCTGCGTAAATATGTTCGTTTCTTTATTATAATCTCGTGGTGGTGAGCAGACTAAAAATCTGTAATCACATCCATATTTTAAAAAACTCCGTATTTCTGATTTTCCTCATAAGTGCGATTTTCATGCGCTTTTTCGATTGCTCTGAAATACTCTCCCCGGACTGCAACACTTTCAACCAGGGGGTCCTCCCGGATTATTTTCAAAACCTCGATTTCATGCTCATCATAATCCGCATACACGCGATTTACATACCGCTTGATATCTTTAGGAAATTCGCTTTTCCCCGAATTTGAAAATTGGGTTTCAAAAGAATTTATTGTAATTACAAGCTCATAGTTCATCAATCATGCTCCAAAGAAAGTGCGAGTCACAGCCCGCCGTATATTTAAATGGGATTAACCCTTAAGACTATTTCTGATAATCATTAATCAGATTTGCAGCCATTACGCGCGTAAGGTATGCGCCAACTGTTTTTGGTGCACCCTCCGCAAACATCAGTTGAGCCAAAGCTTCAATCTGGTTATTGGTAGCGCCTTGCAGGTACGCAGCACGGGCAGCCTGACGCAGCTCGCTGATATATGCATTCAGTGTCAGGCCCCTGCTGTTCACAGGACCCGTAGCCAACCAGGCCTTGAATTCTGTATCAGCTTTCTGTGCAGCAATATGCTTTGCAGCCTTATGCGTATTGATATTCTGAATACGGGCAGCACCATCAGAAGTTCCGGCAAGTTCTTTCATAGCCTTGGTGGCAGCGCCGCGACCAGCCTTGATGCAAGCAACCCTGAATGCGCTGCGGGGAGTACCGTCATCAACCAGGCCCTGCTCTGCACAGGCCTGGGCGGCAGCTTGCTCGGCTGCCTCGATAGCTTGCATAACAAATGGAACGTTTGCTTTGCCGATTTGCTTGATTTCTGAATGTGAAAGTTTGCTGTAAGTCATTTTTAAGCCCCTTCAAAGCCGTGTTTATACATACATAATAGCATGGTTCACATACAATGCAAGCATTGTTTGTTTACATTGTAATTATTATTGCTTACAATACGTGCCGGGCTGTATTATAGATATGCATATACAGGCCACCCTGTAATATTTTTTTAGCCAAGAAGGGGCACGCAAATGGAACTCGTTAATACACACTCAAAAAGACCCGTATATATAAGACAGATACCACGTACTGGCAGGGAAATTGCAGCAGGCCATGCACTTGAACGCCTGGTGGACACCGCAACCACCGACAGGCGGCCCGTATACAGGACCGTTATTCCTGAACTCGCTGTCTATACAAATATAAAAATGGATTCTGCTTATTATAAGCTTATGATAACCCGCTTAACCAGGCACAGCATAGCGTATAACACAATAGCAGGGCTGGAGTGTGCGAATATGGTGGTGGATGCTGCACAAATCTATCCGGAAGAATATCATTTATATGCGGCATCTTGCAGGCCGCAAGATGCTGACGCATATTTTTATAACAGTGCGGCACCGCATCTTTCGGAAGAATCCAGGACTTGGCACATTAAAACCCTTCAACGAAACAGACACTTCGGGCCTGTTATACGGGCGCTGGAAGACCCGGCGCCGAAACCGGAATACATATGGCTTGACCAGCCGGTTGCAACCGTAGAGGCGGCCCTGCTGCGGTGGCGTCATATAATGCGGCCCGAATATTCAGTACGCACCATCATAAACCTCCTGATCAAACAGGCGGCACAGGAGAATTCCGTATATTCGGATGATCTTGACGCAGGATCCGGTTCCTGGCGGGAAATGTGCTGGGCGGTCGCAAAATATTTCCAAACCATAAAAGCGGTTGTATATGCACCGCATAAAACACGTTCGGAGAAGTAAATGTTTACTTTTAAAAACCTGATGGACCTGATGTTTTTAACACTGCTGCTATTCCTGTGCTACCACCTCTGGCTGGCTTTCTAGACCGGCCTACAAGCATACAGGCCGGGACCAGGTCCCGCGTTCCCGGCCTGTTACTTTCTAGCGCCATAAAGGGAAATTCAGGGTTTCAGGCCCTTCCGGCAGATTGATGCTGCGGAAAAAGTTCTCTGCAAAACCGTGAATATTACTTGCGGTACTGTAATCAATTTTTGTACCGCTCTTCTCCACAATACGGGTACCCAGTCTTAATTTTTCATATTGAACTAGGTGAGACCCGGTTTCAGAAACATAGTGCGGGTGAATATATTTGTTCCACCACCAGATCGTAGTGGCTACATTTATATTGATATTCGTGGCTACAACATCCGGATCAGCTGTTACAGCCTCTGCCAGATCAGGCCGGTCCTGTGCAAAATCCGTATATTGTGTGCGCCCGCGTATTTGCAGAAAGCCCCTTCCCATATATCTGGATCCGTCGTGAGTGCCCGGCACATTGCCGCCAACGCCGTCATAAATAAAATCTGCCAGCGCATCCCGCCCACCATCAACTATATCAGCAGCTTCCTGTACACTCGCAAGTCTTAGCGGGAACTGTTTAAACAGTGCCTCGGGAGACATTGCGATATGCTCCCTGTTTCCCCGGAAGCAATAACTGACTGCTCCTGCAAGACCGATAAAAAGCAGGCGCTCATCTTCTGCAATATCTTTGATTGTTGGGAACAGAGCCTTTGTAGTGTTTAAAGTAATCCCATTGAAAACCCGGCCCATAATCGAATCAAAGTTCTTTGCATCAAGCGCCATTATTATCTCCATTGGCTGTAGTAACAGGATTGTATATCAGTTTCATAACGCACCGGCAATTAAAGAGTTCTCCCGGCAGACCGCGGGTACCGTCTGCATCAATTACAGGCGGGTCAGACATTCGGCATGTCTTTCCGTCAAGAGCCACATGCATGGGCCGGGGCTTTTTGCCTGCCGATGAATGCAGCCATATAAATTCATCAAGGCCGGCGTCCCTGCCTCGGGTTGCAGTCAGAACTGAATTAAATCGGCGTGTCTGGTCTCTCGCTATGAACTCGGCTCTACGTTCTGACACAGCGCCGGTTTCCATAACTGCCGCAGTAATATCAGCCGCCCTGCCCCCGGCTTCGGCACTCTGTTTCACGGCTTTCTGCAAGCCCGCAAAGAACTCTTCAGGAATAGTTCTGATGGCCGAGACCATATCTGCAATTGCAGTTTCAGCAGCCATGCGGGCAGCAGGCTCCAGCGCATAGCGGTCTATCGCCAGACCGCCCGCCTCATCCAGAATGCTATTGAATTGTGTGCGGTTATGTTTGAAGACCCTTGCAGCCCAGCGGGCTGCAAGGGCTTCAGCCGCCCTTGCAAATATATCTGACCATCCCTGCAAGGGTGTCCGTATATCCGGGTCAGGAGTGTCATCCCCGGCATAGACCGCGCCGGATGCCTCTGAAGCACGGCGCCCATCCAGTGCACGTTTCCGGGCTTGCCTGACCATTGCGCGTATCAGTTTCTGAAGCTCTCTCCTCACAGCTGTTTCTGCTGATATGTTCGGCATAACCGGACGGCTTGCGCGTCTCACCATTCTGTTTTTATGCCTTCTGCCTGTATATCCGGGTCAGTATCCACATCAAGGCCCGCATAACCGCCGCCATCTTCTGAAGCCAGGCGCTGGCGCACATTGTCACCGTCAATAGCCCCCGTCTGCACCAGGACTGCATCTGTCTGAGCCTGTAGCAGAGCTATCTCTGCGGTCTCTTTGGCGGTAGGTGAATCAGGGCTGCGGAAATCAAACTGGATGGTAACATTTTCAGCCAGGTTAAACCGTGGCCGCACATGGCTGCGTAACAGCATGTCATAATGTCTGCGTAACAGGGGCCTGATATCATTACGTTGCAGGCTTTCCTGCATCTGCCGGTAATCCCGGGCCTCACCATCCCCGGTAGAATTAAAACCCTTTGGAGTTGTCCCCAGGAACCGGGTAGCAGGAACCTCTGCAATAGCCGCCACCAGCTGGTATTCGGTCATAATAACTGCATCGAGATCCGTTAGGGAGGTCTCCAGCTGTGTAATGGAGTCCCCTTCAGAACCGTGACCGTTGATCACTTTTATACCATAATTATCGCGATATTTAGCCCAGACAGCCATCTGCTGCATAAACCTGGCCTGATCGTTGATAACCGCCATCACATCCGTTTTCCAAGCCAGCATGCGCTTGGTCTGGGCTAGCTGGGGCGCCTCGTTTGCAGTACGGTCGGCCGCATATAGACGTTCCATCAGCATTTGCGGAAGCGGCGTGCCTCCCCAGTAGTACACCGGTTTAAGGATATCCGGTAGCCTTGTGTGCCGGTATATGCAGAAATGGCTGCGATGTACGCGTTTCCCGCCAACCTGCCAATACGACGGGTTATAGAAATCCGTATTGAGAGGGCTGCCAATATTGATCTGGTCAGTTAACGGAGCCATCCAGTAAGGGTCAATCTGGTGTATCCCGCGATAATCCCCGGGCTGTATAGCATCAATATTAAAAGGATTGCCCAGGTCCCTGTCAGAAAGGCCCAGCACCGGTATGGCGTGCCGGACCCCGAAAGTCCGGCCCTTGATAATATAGTCCTGGATAGAACTCAGGATATTCAGCTCTTCATCATGATCTTTTATATATTCAACGATATCAGCCCGCTCTGCATCAGAGCCTGTAAACCCGCGCAAGGTCAGAACCCACCCGTTACGGGTGGCGTCTCTCGCAGGCATAGCGATTGCCTTGTACATCAAAGGCGACTGCATCGCTAATGCGGCGGCCTGCCAGCCGATAAAGGACTGGCGCGCGAAAAACAGGAATATGGCATCGTTCATATTCCCGGATATACCAGAACCCTGAAATTTGTTGCCGGGGTTGCTGCCAGACGAGTCTCCGAGCGCTGGTGCAGGCTGGGCCTCTGTGAGCCGTCTTGTGATTTCAGCCATTTCAGCCGCCGCCGTATCACTCCCGGCTATACCTTCCGCGATAGCCAGATTGGCGGCAAGGGTGGTAAACCTGTCCCAGGCAGTATTCTTGCCGGTGGCGGCACCCGGGACGGGGTTGACCGGCATTCCGGTACCGCGGAACCTGTCGGCTATACTTTTTATAAATTTCATACCAAATCTCTTTGCATTGCATATCAGACAAGCCACCCGAAACCTGTTTTACGTATCCGGCCATCAAGCGAATAACGCAGCGCGTCCAGTCCGTGATTGTGAGCGTCCACAATCACAGGAAGCACCGCGCCTGTATACCTGTCTTTTTTATACGAGTATAGCGCAAACTCCCGCCGCAGCTCCTGCAACTGCTGATCTGCAACTATACGGTCATATCCCCGCAAATGCGATATGCCGTCTTCCACACTTCCGGGCCATTTCTTTGCAGCGCGTATGTTGAAACCCTGCTGCTGCATGTAGTGTATGGTTTCAGGCCGGGAACTGTCAGCATATAGCGGCCATCGATCTGACCCTGGTACGCTTCTGAACAATTCTGCCAGTGCTGTATTCGGAACCCGGTAACCGTATGCAGCATAATCCACATAAAGAATATTATCTTTTATTAAAGAGCGGGTGAGAACGGTGGGGTCCTCTGAAAAACCCCAGTCTACCCCAAACAGATATTCTGTATCCGGGCGCCGCTCCATACCGCGCACATCATCAAATTCAACCCTGTCGGGAAAAACCATATCTTCAGACTGGCGCTTGAACTCCCCTTCCCATATCCATGCGTATCTTTCTGGTGAAAGATGACGGCTGTCCCATTCACGCTCGGCGGCCAGTGCAGTATGGCTGAACCACGGGTTGTCTCTCCAGCCTGTTTTTACTGCAACCCATCCAGGCCGTGGATTTTTTACAAAATATTCATAAACGGGGGATTCCGGGCTTTCCGGATTCCATGTAGCCCAGATTTCTGAACCCGGCATGCGCACTGTCCTGATCAGCAGGTCCCAGGCCTCCCGATGCACATATTCCGCTTCTTCAATCCACATAATCCGGATATTTGCATAAGACTTTATGCTTTGCGGGTTATCATGCAGGCCCAGAAACACAAACCGGATGCGATCGTTACGGGTAGACAGTGTATTGCGGGTTATTTTAAAGTACCTGCCAACCTGCAACCGCTCTATAGCCGTTACAAGTTCTGTAAAAACGGAGTCTCGTATAGATGTCTGGTACTGTCGCGCGCATATAAAATGCAGCGGTGTGCGGGTATGCATCAGCATGACCGCCAGCCGTATAGCCTGTTTTGCAAACAGGGCCGTTTTAAGACCGCCACGCCCCCCGTAGGCGCCCCTGCCACGAATGTGTTTCCTCAAATCGATGATCGGGAGCATGCATGCAGGCGTGGTGCCCTCATCAAGCGCCAGCATCACGGTCATTATCCGTAATAATCAGATTGAACTGTACCGGTTCTTCCGCGGCCCCTTCGGCAGGATTACTGTCCAGTGCAATATCTGAAGCCCGGGCTTCAGATATTGCGCTGAAGGCCAGTGCAACAGCCTTGTTTTTTATATTGATATCCGGAGGCATAGCGTACAGCTTGCCGTCCTGGACTATATAAGCCGCCATTTTCCGATGTTCAGCCGGTAATTCAGATACGGGCATAATGGAGCCGTCTGCTGAAACATAGTCAGCAGGGTCTGCGTTCAGAACGCGTGCAGCATACTTCAAAACCCCCTGCAAGAGGTCCTTGCGTGATTCCGCAAGCTCCCCGGCAGCGTCTTCAGTACGTTTGACTATTTCTGAAGTTATTCGGGACAGATTCATAAGGATGGTGTTTCTGCCAGCCAGTCAAGGCCCGCCTGTATATATTGCAGGTGATCGGTCTTGTAGAGAGTCATCAGAGTACCTGTGTATGTAAATCAATATTCCAGGGCTTTTCGATACATTATTTCAAGATCATAGAAATCATCATTTGAATTCAAAACCGCCATTTTTAGTAGTATATTCTGCGTTTCCAGTCCTGGTATTTCATTTACATCAATGAATTTCAATGTCGCTGCTTTTCGCGAAAAACCTAGAAAATCCAGACTGCCCGGAACATATTCCTTATGTTCCATTTCTGTTTCATACCTCAGGGCGGGCAATAATGAGCCTGCCTTTGCGATGTCGATCAAAGGGTCATGTTTAAGGCCTGCCCTGACAGTATATTTGACCATATTGCCGCGCACAAAACCATATCTGCACAGTGATATGTAATCAAGAATTGAAAATGGGAACGCCTGGTAGTGCTGACCGCCCTGCTGCTGTACCTGCCCGCCTATCTCATTAAGGTCCATGGTGGCAAGCGATTCCGTAAAGTACCGGATGGCAGTCTCTTCACGGATACTTTTTGTTTTTGTCAGAATTTTTGTTACGCGCTGGCGGGTCAGCTTTATCTCATCCGCAAGATCAGCAGCCCGTGTACCCGCCAGGGTGCCCAGCCCGTACAGCACATTGGTTATTTTGCCTGCCTGTTCCTTACGGGTACGCTTTTCTGCTCCGTCTTTCATTTATATATACCTTAAGAACAAATATATTTTGAATACTTTATATACAATACACACGTAATGTAAACATTATAAACCTTTACGTGCTTTTGCAGTCCGTGCAAGGAATAATCTTGTAGTGATTATGTTACGGTTGCCTGCTCCAAGATTGGCCCTCCAGATATCCAGATCTTCACCGGAAGCCCTGTCTTCCTGCCAGGACAGGTTACTGGCAGAGCGCAAGTTAAAGAACAGCGCGCCCGTTGGCCAGGGGTGACTGACATAGTCCGGGCACTGTTTTACCAGCAGCGCCGCAGACTGCCTGTATGGAATCCCGCCCATAGCAATGGATTTGCACAACATCTCCTCTGCCAGATCCTGTATTGCGTCCCGGGTCCAGAATATATCGGCCGTTTTCAAACGGCTTCTCCCAAAGCCTGCATACCTGTAAAATGTAAAATCATCTTTGATTATGCATATAACGTCCACGCCGGTAAGACGCGCATGGTTCAATGCATAGTTTCCGGCAGCTGCCCTCGCAGGGAATGCGCGGGGGTATCCAGGTGTTACAAGCTCCACACATCCGGCAGGTATCTCCTCTGCCTGTAAGAGGGCCTCCCGATATTCTGGACTTTCTTCCTCTGAACATAACACCCTTATGTTCAATTGCGGATGCGCAAGAGTATGCGCCATACCGCCCCTTTTAAAAATCCTGTTATGCTGTCCTTTTGACAGCAGGTAAAGCATAAACTGCATTGCACTGTTCCCTTCAGAATCAATCAATCAATGATTACTTACTTGTAATACCGCAATCTCCCTTTGGGCCTGCTGCCTATGCCCAGCCCCCTGCAAAACTTGTTAAATTCACACAGCGCATGTACGGCTGTTCGAAAACAGACTTCGGCTGGTATATGCGGGCGCGCTGGTCCCAGCCGGGACTCCATCTCCAGATTGGCCTTAACCAGAACCGTCTGCATGTTACGCACATCCCGCAGTATCTTTATCAACTCACCAATCTGTACAGGCCGTTTTTCTGCTTGACGCAATGTTTCAAGACCACCCGTAGATCCTGGTCCCATATTGCCATCAAGATATGGATGCGCTACCGGCTTCAGGTATGTGAGGTCCGTATACACCTCATAAGCCAGAAAACGGCCTATACAGGTGATCGCTGTCATATGATCTGCAAAGCGCCCCCATTCCAGAACGCCCGCAAAACGCACATATCGGGCCAGCAGCTCAAATTCTTTTGTAAAGAGTATGTCGGCCATCCATAACCCTATATCCGCCCCCTTTATTCCTTTAGGTGGACTAACCAGATATGCAGGGTTATGGAATGTTTTCAGTCTGTCCCATGCCTTCCACATAAATTTCCGGGTAGCGGTATGGCTGTTTAAGGTAGCGTTTACCAGCTCCTGAATATCAGAGTTCAGGATGAGTGCGTAGAACCCGCGCGTGTTCACCAGCCGCAGCAGAACGGTCAGGCGTAACAGGGTTATACCATGCACCAGGCCCGGGGCCTGACCAATAATACCCGCCCATTCCCTTGTTAAAAAATCCAGGCGTCTTTCTATATTGCACAAGTGTAGGGTTTTCAGAACATACATAAAATCTGTCTGGTCCTTCACCGCCTTTGATAAGGTTAAACTACTGCCCAGACTGATACTGTTCCGCATGGTTACAAAATCTGAAAAGAGATCAATATCCGGAACCAGCCCTGTAAATTGGCCCTTCATCACCGCACCCCTTCACTTTTAAAATAATAGATGCCAGGAACCGGGGTTCCGGCCCTGTGCATACGGATGGCTATCTTTTGTACCAGCGCATGCACCCGTTCTGCCTCACTGTTTACAAGCAGGATACAGCGCAAGGCCTCATCAAGATTTTCAATACGTGCATGCAGGACTGTGTATACGGAAAGGGTAGCCCCCCGGGTACCCGCGCGCCCTGCCTGCTTTATATCCTTTTTGATTTCAGAAAGACGTGTTTCAGATTTCTCTGCCTGGTCTTTCAGGCGCGTCATACCCGCAACATCCCCATCATTAATAAGGGCCCGGGCAGTCTGTAGTGCCTGTTTCTGCTGTTCACGCAGCTGCCGTTCCTCTGTTTCAGCAGCGATGCGCTGACGTTCTTTACGAGCCTGGATTTTCCGGGCTATGCCAGCCTTCAATTCACGGACCAGTCTTTCAGGTTCCTCTGTGCGCTGTGCATACCGCTTTTTTATAGTGTTGATCTTTTCTTTAAGAGGCTGGATTTCAAGAGCCATAGCCTGGTCAAGAGCCTTGTTTTCTGCCTGTAGCTGCTTCACCATAGCCGCCACGCCATCCAGCGCCTCGTCAGGGATATCCTTGTTAACAAAGGCCCGCGCCAGGGCTGTGGTTTCTGTCTCAAATAACGCCAAAGGCACCTCGATGTCCGAATATGGTACCGTTACATCTGGTTCATGCTTTTCACTTGCAAACCGCAGTATATCACCAAGGACCGCACCCATATCCTCGTTCTTTATCCCTGCTGCTTTAAGCAGCTGATACATTTCCTGTCTGCATTCCTGTTTTAAAACATAGGTTACCATAACAGCCCTCCAGGCATATCTTTAACGAGTTTATGATTGTCTTCTGCTGCTGTTAACGCATATGCCTTGCAGGCATCAAGGCCCTCACAATACAGGCACCAGTCCCCGGGTATCTCCTCGCGGGAATATCGAATCTGGAGAGTCTGCATCTCCAGAAGCTGGTCTACAGTAACCTTTACAGTAGTAATCTGCGGGTCTGACGCGGGTTGAACAATTGTATATTCTGCATTGCTTATATTCACACCCCTGTCACGGAGTTTACACACCGCTCCCAGCGCATACAGCCGGGTCTGAGGGTCTGTGCGGGGGTTGATGGGCTGGTACCCGAACTTCCAGTCCACAATCCCCAGAACATATGCATCAGAAACGTCAGTATCCGGTCTCAGTGTTACAACGTCAGCAGTCCCGAATGTTGCAAGATTGGCAAGCCGGACAGGTATTTTATATTCAGTCCGGAATGTACGTCCGAATATATGCTGAACACATGCATTATATATGCACAGGATTTCCGATGTATCCAGGCGTACGCTTTTTACGGAAGGATATGGGCTGTCAGGACAGACCAGTTCACGGCCCAGGGCATCCATAAAACGCTTGAGGTTAATTTTATCAGGCATATACCACGCCCTCAGGACCTCCTGAACCTCTTTTAATGCCCTCTCCACAATACGGTGTTTGAGCGTACCGCTATAACCATAGATATTCATCGCTGCCGAAGGAAAGGCCCCCAGCTTGTACGCCAGGGCTGCGGCAGGGCAGTTAAGCCAGCGTTTTGCTTTTGATGGAGACAGTTTAGCGTGTTGCATATTAATTCCTTTTGAACGAAACATATAACAAACAGTACTATATGTAAATATACTGTATCCGTTAAAATATTTTACATTTTCTGAAACCGGCTATTGCAAACGTTCTATGAATATGCCATATGGTCCTCATATTGGGGTACTAACGTATAACATTACAGCAATACTGTTTGTACGCGATGGCAGCCACCATAAAATACTGGGCAGTATTGCTGTAATGTTATAGGTTATTTTTCACCTGTCAGGCTGCCAGGTTTCAACGTTATACAGTATCGCGTTTATGAACAATATATCTGAACAAATACGCCGTCGCATCAGCCGCCTGCTGATAAACCGTAATATTCTGCCATCCGGTTCCAGCCTGAAATCAGAAGTAAAGGCGCTGGAAACTATGCGCACAGTTATCTGTAACGCTGTGCGTAATACTGGTCTTCCTGGCGCGGCCCGCGCTGCCACTGCAATGAAACGCGCTCCGCTGGTAGCCAGGGAATCCCTTGCAGAAGGCTATGTAACTGCCGGTGCGAGGATTCTTATGGCCGCCTGGCTCAAAAAGAACCAGGCCCGTGCAGAAAAGTATCGCAGTAATACATACACCGTTCAGCATACCCCGGAAATTGCAGGCACAGTGTCTTTAAGCGAGACGTATGATACAGAATCAGGGCGCTGGCATTATAATCCTGACGCCTGGAAGGGTCATCTTCTGGAAATCGGGGACCATATCCTGGAGTCAAACTCAGGCGGCCTGTCATATATGCCGGTTCGGCGGGGCCACCTGTCAGGCTATATCCTGAACTTTGATTTCAAGGCCTGTTTCCCAAGCATAGCCGCCAATGTTTTAAACGTTGAACTGTTTCAGAACCTGATTGAATTGCGTAAGCAGGCCACAGTATCCGGTGACACAATCACCGCCAAAGCCTGCAAGCTTCTGGCTAATGCGATGGTGGGCCTGTGCGGGTCCTCTTATCAATCGCGTAAGGATACAACCGGTGATGTCATCGCCAAGACCGGGCGTCTGCCATACTATGCACCGGCGCTACGGGCTGAAATCATCGATCTTTCACAGAAATACAGCCACGCTGTATGCACCAGGCTTGTGGAAATGGGCGGGGAGCTTCTGTATTACCAGACAGACGGTGGCTACGCGCGTTTTCAGACAGCAACAGCCCTGAACGCCTTTACAGCCTGGGCCAAAACCTTCAGGCCTCTGCAAATAGACTGTAAGATATATACCGACATGCTGTTTTTCGGGAACCCGCAATCCAGTTTTATCTGGAATTCCTGTACCAGGGATTTTAACGGGCGGGGCATATACGGAAGGGCCAATCGCAGCCGCTTTGTGAATACCTCTACCCCTGCCAGCATTATAACGGCCGCAATACATAATTATTCGTTTGAAAAGTATGGGAGCCCGTGCAAGGCTTACGAACGCGCTTCTGATGAGGACCGGGCGGCAGTAAAATCCCTGTGCACATTCGGGTATGACCGTCACGGCGCCCCGGTCATGTTCAAAGAGGCCGCCTATGATTCGGCCTGGCGTAACCGGCAATGGGAACCGCTGGGTGATATGCCCAAAAACCTGATTGAAGGTATGCTGACGCCCCGGGATATAAAGATACTTTCAAGTATTCCCGAAACGGCTGATATCCTGAGGGTCTTCTGTCAGCCGCCAGACCCTGCCGGTACCTTGTGGAAACTTGAACTGAAAGAAAGTCTTTTTACAGACACCGATACAGAATATCCGGATAATATAACAGAAGCCGCCCGTAACCGCATTACAAACCGCGCCGACAGAAAGAATCCGGACGCCTGTAACAGCGCCTATGCAGTTTTGCACAAGGATAAATCCGTAAAGGACCTGCTGTCGCCGCTTGTCAAGCATATCAGTAAAAATCTTGGTCCTGGCGGCGTTGAAGGGCTTGATAAACCCGGCGGTCCTGCAATTATAGACCAGATTTCTGCCGAAAAGGGGTTCAGATCACGGTGCCGCGGCCTTCAGAAGTATCTGAAAGGCGTATATGCATTAAGCCGCATGGACCCGGGCACAAGCGATGAGGACTTCCGAAAAATTGAAAGCTTACCGCCAGGCGCGCCTGGATATATACGGATACCGGTAGTTCCGCTTAAAACGGTGGCTCCTCACAACATCCGCAACATCAAGGCTATAAGCAGCAAGGTTTTTGAGCTTGAAGCATACAAGATTCTGGCGGCCCTGCTGGAAGAGGCGGGACACCCGCCTGTATGCACCGGTTTCTTTGACCCTGCCCCGGCCATGCTGCGGCTGGAGATGCTGATGCGCGGCCGTTGCCGCTCCCCGGAGAAATTCGTGGATCACCTGACGATATCCCGTCAGATAAAAGGTGAGATTGTGGATGCGGCAGTTCTGTTCCCCGAAGAATATAAAGCGTTCATGAAAGCAGTCTACAAACTGTACGGCCCCTGGGGCGACAGATATGGACGACTGGACCGTTTTACATCTGTTACGGACGCCGAAAAGGCCTTTGAGGCCGGGATGCCGGAATGGTTACGCGCGCATCCATGTATTGTATGCAAATCCGGGACCAGCTACAGTTTCTACTCCAGTTTTGATATCTGGGGCACGATGCAGTGGATGCTTGCATATACCGGAAAGTGTGATGTGCAGGTATCCAATGTGAACGGTATGGTGTACGTAACACCGGTTGCGCTTGACCCCGAATACAACCGGATAACAAAAGCACAGTTCCGGTATCAGCAGCAGAACATCCAATGGGAAAAGTCCATTGTGGACTATATGAAAGAGTTGAAGAAAAAGGGGTCCCGCCTGAGTGTCAAGAATGGCGCACTGCTGAACGCCAGCCCTCTCATGTTGAAAATCCTGCATGGAGCCATGTTTATCCATAATCATATGGCCAGCCGGTCAAATGCGGATAAGCTGGCCAGATGGGAATCTGTGCTGGCGCCCCTGCTGTACTGGCCGGGCTGTGTTGACGGTATCCCGGCCGATGCCCCGAAAGTTGAGAAACGGGCCTATATAAAATCTGAATCTGACTCACGTGATAATCACGTGGCCGCTTATCTGTCCGAAAAAGCGGCCACCGGCATTTCACAGTCCGAATATGCGCGCCGTGAAGGCATATTGCCCCGAACCTTAAGCCTGTGGCTCAAGAAATCCAGCCAGCCGCCCGCGCCTCCTGAAGCTGTGCATATATCGTAGTAACCTCGTTCAGGCCCTGAACGCCGCCTGCAACCGCCTTGCGGGCTGCAATAACTGCCGCAGCGCTTCTGATACCTGCGGCACCTGCCTTCTGCATCGCAATGATCAGTTTAGGCACAACCCGGGTGTTCCAGTACCAGATAGCGCTGCCTACAGAATAGACCGGGTCAAGCGTCAGTATCTGCGGGCTTTTTATAATGGCGGTGCGGATGCGCTGGTTGTCCGGCGCATACGACTGTGCATATGCTCTGTAGTTTTCCCTGCCGGTCAGCTGCAACAGACCGCGACCTATGTAATTGTACCCGTCATTGGTGCCGCGTTTGTTGCCCAAACGCCCGCCATATATCGCATCCGCAATAGCCACACGGCCACTCGCATAGATGCGCTGTGCATCTTCCAAAGTTTTAATCCTGTTCGGGAAGACCTTTAACAGCCTGGCGGCCGAATAGTTCAGAGACTCCTCCATTTTTGTAAACATAGCGGTCTCATGAGCCGCATTGGCTATAAAAAGCAGATGATGATCAGGTGGTATATACTGGATGCGTTTGATCAGCTCTTCCGGAATTCCTGACAGGGCATGCGGGAAAAGCTGTTTGAAAAACGACAGGTCCATACGTGCGTTATTCTGCTTCATAATACACAATGCAATGGCCGGAGCCATTGCATCTCCCGAGCGTTACCTGCGGTGAACGGCGTTCTGACCCGTCTTCCGTAAACCATACAATCACCCGGTCATCCAGTAACCGTAAGTCCCTTATGGTAAAGGTGTCAGGAACATTGTTTATAACCATGCGCACAAACGCATTGTTTATAATATAACCGGTGCCATCGGCATTCTTTGTGAGTGTGTTATCCATACTTGCGCTCCCTTCTGTCAATGTATTGTATAACAGAATGGCTACAATGTAAACAGGTATTGGTTAATCCTCGTCTGGAGGCTCGGTGCCTGGGTCATCCGGTGAAAACCAGTATGAATTTGGGGTTATAACATTAAAGTCAGGCTCATTCCCGGTTGTTGGAAACGGTGTAGCCCCCGCTTTACGCATATAATTACGGTCTACCCATGCACGAACCGTATCTGTTATCCCTTTAGTTGGGTCCTCTGCATATATTCTACCCCTAAGCTCACCAGTTGCAAAAATAAAAGCGGCCCAACTTTCCGCACCAGGCTGAACAAAAGCATTACCCGCAATTTTTATGTATGCCGGTTGTTGCACCGTGGAGTCATCCGTAGTGGCAGGATTCGTAACGTTATACGTTCTGGCGGGTATGTGCAGTGCATGATTATCTATCAGTAAACTAATATCGGAGCTTGCAGTATTGCGATACTGTGGTGTGTATACTGCAAATCCTTGGGACCAATGTATGCGATTAGCAGTTGCGTTAGGAGTGCGCTCCAGCATTTGCGACACCTCTGAACCAAAGCCTATCGCTCTACGGGGTGGGTGCCCCAAACGAGCCGATACATAGTTCTGGGGGCATATATTGATTTTTTGGGCCACAAAAGTCCGTAGGGCCTGTGCATTAAAATCCGTATCTGCAATCCATCGGAATTCTTTTGCTGAAAGCCCCGTAGATCTGGTTGTGGTATGTCTAAAAAAAATCTGGTTATAGTATGGGTCTTCCAAATCGGGGTTGCCGTAATCAGTATTTCCTTCAAGGACTATCTTATCAAGATAGCCATCCCCGTCCCCGTCATCATACAATGTAACAGCTGCCCCCTTTACAAATAAATTATCCTCTTCGAAGGTATTAGGCTTGTTCTGCCAGGCAACGCCTTTCAGCATTTCATTATATTCATTTCTGGACGGGAACATGATCTCCACCCACCTGTCTGCGGCATCAGGACTGGCGGTATTGTCATCAATCAGTGACTGGTAGAAACTGCCGCTATACCGCACAATAGAGCCTTTCGGATACTTTATCCGGGAGCTGGTGGTCTCTGTCTGGTACCATTCCGGGAAGCCCTGGTTCTGGAACTGGATGCAAAGGGCAGAAATCACATTGAACAGGCTGTTCATCTTGCGGCGCTCTATGGGCCGCGCATCAACATCTAGCGCAGGGTTCCGCTCATAGTCGAAACCATAGCCTTCAGCATAGCTGACGCTGCCGTCTATATTGGCTTCATCGGAAATATCCTCCCTATCACCGCGTTCTGCAAAGGCCCGGTATAAGGGGCGCCAGTCAACTGCATCAGCCATTCAATTCTGCCTCTTTGTCTTCGTCTGCATCTTCATCATCTGCACCCGTTCCCGATGCATTAAACGTATATGTATACGTCACACCGGCGGGTCTGGGAATAACATTGTAACGCTGTATGATAGCCCGCAGGCTCTTGCTCATAGGAACGGATATCCTTATTTCGACAGTCATGTTCTGTAAATCTTTTATGGCAACATTATAACCTATAACATCTTGTAAAAGATTTATAATATCCAACCACGTTGGCCGGGTTATGATCTCCCGGAACCGCATCAGCACAACAAGCCTGAATTCATTCAGGGCCAGCGCCGCCGCGCCAAAAGCCACGTTTCCGAAATTACTCCCGTGGCCTTCATTCCAGTCAGGCGCAAAATTGGCATTGTACTGACCAAAGCCCCAGGATGCTTTGTCCTGGCGAGCACTGCCAATCGGTATGCGGCTGCCAAGAATTTTCATCCACATAAGCAGGCCCTGCCTGTCTGCTGAACGGATATCAAAAATACGCGTTACATAATATTCAAAAAGCTCGTTGATCGCGTCCCTGCGAAACGTACTCATCCCCTCTATAATTTTGCTGAAGATGGGCGCCTGCTCATACTGCCAGAGTATTTCGCGCCGCAGATCCATACCAAGCGTGTAAGGCTGTATGCCTACCCCGACGGATGGCACCGCCGGTACCGGCAGGGGTTCGGCGGCCATAATCCGGCGCGTATTATCCCGCCTCGACTTTACGGTCATCTTATAACCTGCACGTTTATAGCGCCGTTGAATGTCACTCCAATCTCAAAAATCTTCATGGGAATTACATCCGTAAACCCGCCGCCCTCCCTGGCTACCGCACACCTCTGTACAAAAATTGAAGGATAGGTGCGGTTGACTGCTGATGCTATCTCTGCACTGGAAATATCAGAACCAAGCGTAAAACCGTCCTCACCATCCTGTTGCCCAAGTGAATAGGCTATGATCTCATCACGAACCGCCTTTTCGATATCAAGAATACCAAAACCGCCGCCAACTGTAATATCAATATAGATCGTCGCAGACTTTGACCTGCAAAACCGTATCTGCGTGGAAAAATCCCAGGATGTTGTTAGGGATACAGTGCGTTGAATACTGGTATCCTCACCATCAGCCAGCCCGTTGGCTGTCAATACCCCTAGAGATTTCAGTTCCAGTATTGTCAGCGCGACCTGTTCCTCACGGCCCCCGGTTACACACACCCATATACTGTGCGGCGGCAATACAGCTTCCCGGATTTCCACTGTCTCATTACCCGGATTTTCCAGAAAGGCCATTCCCTGAACACCTTCAATCTGGAGTATATTGCTCTGCATGGCCTCCATGAACCCAAGCGTCTGGGTCGCAAGGGTACGGATGCGCCGTAACCGGGCTGCTACATCTGTTTCAATATCCGCACCGATAACCGTTTCCGATACCTGATTGATACTCTCCAGTTCCAGAGATGTGTCAACACATCTGTTGATGCCGCTCTCCCCTGATGGCAGAAATATAGCTCCACCTGTATCACATAGAACGCCAACGCGGCCCTTGCCGTCTGCATCCAGCGTCACTAAACCCTGATTGGTCCAGGTGATATCCGCCATTGTGGATGCATAAAATTTTGTCCCGTAAGGTATATCTGTACCAGGTGTCCCGGTACATTCCACCGCTGTAATAAAACTTTTGACAGCCGCGCGCCGTTCCATGCCGCTGACTGCCATAAGAGCATCCAGAAAAACACCCTGCGCCAGTTCCGGGTTGATCTGGTTGACAATGGCGGCCATGCCTTCAAGCGTATTACGCCGGGATACGGTTTCAGCAGAAATAAGCACACCCTGTGGAGTTTCAGGCGCAACAGAGATATCCGAGCCTATTGCCTGCCTCCATTCCGCACGGACCTCTTCCAGAAGCATACCGGTATCTGGCAATATCACGCCCTGATTTGTTACATAGCGCAAGAGTCCGGATGTTGCATCAGCCGGGTTCAATACATCTGCATCACTCATGCTGGCTCACCGCTCATACGCGCCTTCCCCGGTTATCAGGACTGCCTGGATACTGTAGTCTGAATATATTTCCATTTCATAACTTAATATATTATTTTCGTAAGATGCCCGCATGCCAACAACTTCAGTAATATCGGGCTCCTGCAAAATACGGGTGCGTGCTTCATGCATGAATATCGCAAGTCTGTCCGTACTCTCCCATACCAGTTCCCGGTAGGCCATCCCGCCATCTGCCCGCAGGCTCATTTCCCCGCGCAATGTCTGCATGATATTCGTGCAGCGGCTGGCTACCGATTCCAGTCCATCCGCTATAACCAGTATTCCGTTCTGAAATACAATATCATTCGTACCATCATCAATACCGAGCGTTTTCATCCTATAGGCCCACCCGTCGGGCCGCCGCCCGACGGCGCAATATGCCTGTGGCTGGACAAACTGGTAGCGCCAGCCCTGACATCAGAACCTGTCACCGTGCCGCTGGCGTTTACATTGCCCGACACCTCTGCATTGCCGGTAATGCGGGCATTACCGCCAATCGATGCCTCACCGGTGATATCGGCCTTGCCTTTCACATTCAGATCAGCCTGGGTAGTAATGTTCTTGTCGCAATCAATAGTCCCGGTAACCTGCATGGGCGCATCCATTGTGAATTTACTGGTTTTGAAGGTTGTCTCACCTTCAGCTGTAATTTTTATAGTGCCACCGCACTTTATAGTCAGGTCCTTGCATTCAATACTGATGGACTCTTTGGCTATAATACTCAACTTCCCTGCTGAAAAGCTGATGCGCACGCTGCCGTCTTTGGCGCCGATAACCGTATCATCACCCGTAGCTCCAGCATCCTCGGGCTTCCATTCAGCAGAAGAGTCCGGTGTAAAGAACCCTTGCCCGAAACTGGTGCGCCTGCCCGTGGCAGGCTGCTCTTCTGCTGCATTCGCCGCCGCACCGCCTGTATCCCTGTCCCCGGCGGTCATATAACCCACATCGCCCTCTTTTACCGGAAACCGCACCAGCGCGCCTCCAGCGCCCGGTCTGGCTACACGCACGCCATTTATAACCGGGCGGGTGACCTTCTCACCATCCGTACCAATCAGATCGGACAGAGGCTGCAAGTCTGCGGTGTTTGTTGCAGGGTCATATTTGATAACTTTGGCGGGCATACTGGATTCCAGCCGTGCCAGCCGCTTGTCAATCGCCATATTTATGGCGCCTTCAAGCGTACGGTCCATTGCCGGACGGTATGCTATGGTTGCCTGCTGCCGTTCGGCCATAAACGTTCAGTCCGTCTGTTGAGTCTGCTTCATAAAGGCTGTCCGGGCCTGCTGCACATGCCCTGCGTCCTCATCCGGGGTAAGAGGTATATGCATGTATGCAAGCGGTTTTATAATACTATCGCTCCCCGGCGCGACCCACATCTCATGAAATGTGTCATAACGGGCCACTGCGTGAATTACATGTCCGTGCGGGTTCAGATATTTCAAAAGATAATCCCGCCAGCTCTCTTTCGGAAGTGTGTGCAGCGGGCGCCAGCCTGGCACATCAGTTTCATCCATAGTGCCCATATAAGGCTCCCTTCAGCAATATGTTATATATATGCATTTCCGGCCATCCCAGTTCTGTACGCACAGTCCCCATTCAGGTTCCTCGTTCAGGCGTTCCCGCAATTTCGCAGCCATTTTGTCAACAAGTATATCATAACTTCCGGACATACCTGCTCCCCTGTTCGGAGCGTTCATCTCTGAATAGATATTATGGTAATTGGCCGGTAATGTAAACCCGGGTTTTACTATGCCTTCCCCCTGCATGAATTCCACCGGGCTTATGGAGCGCCCCTCATTTTTATCCAAATTCAATACTTTTCGCGGGAATATCACCCCGGACCTGTAACTGCCATCCCCGACCGGATACTCAATATAAAGTTCCTTGTAATATATGGACCTGTAACGCCGCGCGCCGATTTCATGGCTATACAGCTGTTTTTCACACTGGCGCACCTCCACACTGATATCTTTTGAATGCACAATTGTGAAGTTCAGGCCGCGATACCTTATAGACTTCCCCTGCCCATCCTCATCAAGCCTGTATTCGTGGCCCCCGCCTAAGCCAGGCAATACCGGCAGATCGTATTCAGGGCAGACCGCCACATCTGCGTAATGCCTGCCCGCACAGTGCGGGCAGTGAAATTCAGGATTCGTCCAGGCTTTGTATCCCCCGCAATTCTGCACATACAGCCCAATATCATCAGGGTCCGGGTTGACGGTAGTCAGCACGCGCTCATAAAATGCTTTTGCTATCGGGTTTGCCAGCATGGCGCCTGCCGGTTCCCTGCCAGTGTACAGGGCTGTTCGTACCGCTTTCAGACATCGTGCGCCTTTCAAAAGCTTTTCGGCCGCCCTGGCCTGCGTCAGGCCAGGGTCTTTTAGATACCGCTCCCGGAAATCCAGCAGCAGGTCCACATAATAACGCCGGAAGTCGTATGCCCGCACAACCTTGATATCCCGGCCGCAGGCGCATTGCTTCCCGTCATCCAGCAGCCTGACCTTTGCGCCGCACACACAACGCATCTCATAATCCAGCATCTGCTGTAACTGTGTATATTGCTCCCAGCTGATCGTATAAACGGGCTGCTTTACCTCCGCCCCCGCATGTACTTCCGGACATGGCTCTGCACACGCCAGCGCATCAATGTCCGCAGACGGCTCAACCGAAAAAAGCTCATAAATATTGCACCGGGTTTTGCCGGTATCAGGGCTGGGCCTTGTCCCGCGTCCGTATATCTGCGTTCTTAATATTGCGCTGCGTATCCTGCGTGCAATTATAATGTTTTCCAGCGCCGGAAAATTGATACCGGTTGTCAGAAGATTGACGTTTATGAGTATATTCAGATGCCCCTCTTTGAAATCCCTGTATATATTCTCCCTATCCAAGCCATTTGAGTCATCACCTGTAACATATTCAACCGTGTATGTCTCAAAACCGCCGTCATCTATAGCTTCAGCTATCAGCATCCAGAGCTTTTTTGCACTTTCTACTGTAGGCATGAATATAACAGCCTGCGGTTCCCTTGTGGCGCCCCGCCTCTGCATAATTTCAGCCACCAGCGACATTATGCGCCCATAACCCTCGTTTTGCTCCAGAGCCTCCGCGTCTTCCTTTGCAATATCGCTGTCCCGGGCTTCCTTTTCAGGGGTCCCTGCCCGGGGTTTCTTTTTCGGTTCCGGATCTTTTACAAGCCCGGTAATCACCTTGACCGGCACCAGGTATCCGTTCTCAACCCCGTAATCTATGGTGGCGCGAGGGCCTATATGCCGGGAATACATGCTGCCCGGACCTGCAATATTTACATACCGGTTTTCCAGTTCAGCACACATGTGACAAACACGCATCAGATAGTACCTCTGGGAGCCTCCTATCTCCATGCTTATATAGGGAGTTGCAGTCAGCCCTATAAGGCATATGGCCGGGTATCGCTTGCGGCATTCCTGCAAGAACAGGTCCACATGGCTGCCTTCTGTATACGAATAGTGGGCTTCGTCCACCAAAACAACCAGGCAGCGAGGTTTGTCCGGCTCCTGGCTTGCGCTATAAGCCTCCAGGATTGCATCACGGCGCACTTGCGCCAGCGCGCCCTTCTGACGGCCAAGTGTGTTATAGATGCTCAACGGGTTGCAAAAGAAATGCCTGCCGCCCGGCTTTATCCGGCGGTTACCGCGCACAAACCGCACAGTGTCCCCTGCCGTGTTTGTATATTTCAGATACTCATCTGCATTCTGTGCTATCAGTTTCAGGCTGTGCACCAGATGCACACATATATGACCGGATGCTTCAGCCGCATCTGCTATGGCTGCAATCACAACGGACTTGCCCATACCCGTTGCCATTTCGATCATGCCGCCCTGTAACGCCCCGTCTGTCAGGCCATCCGTCCCGGCTATCAGCTCTGCCGCCTCCTCAACAGCCTGGCGCTGATATAGTCTTAACTGTATAGTCATTTGATAACCCCTTCAGAATTATTAAGAAACCATGCAATATATCTTGTTGCAAATGCTTCCGAGAGCATAAATGTGCATTCAACATGATTCGCAGCCCATGCAGCCACTGCGGCCACCGCCCGAGCCTGTTCATACCCTTGCTGGTCTTCATACCTGCCCGTATACTGCTCTGCCGCAATAATAACATCCATGTTTACAGGCGGCCGCTCTGTGTGCCGGTTATACGGGCTGATAACGCCCGTGCAGAACAATGTCATATAATCCTTGTGGATTGGCTCCACAGGCGGTGCGCCTGCCTGTAGTTCCTTCTGTGTGTCTGTGGTGAGTATAAGCCTGTGTGCCTCCACATTGACTCTACCTCGTGCCGGAAGCCTTGCCAGAAGGCTGGCGGGCGGCCACCTGCCATGCGCAAGATACCTGGCTGTGCGGTACGGGTATCGGGCTGCCCATACGGTATCTCCGTCCCGTATATATATCTCCAGAACATCATCCCGGACCCTGCCTTCAATATAAGCCAGTAGTCGCTGGCGCTTGCTGTCAGGGAGGAACCGCCGGTACCCCGGCGGCTCCCTCTCCACAAAAATGCGCTGGTTCTTACAAATATCCAGTCTCATGAGTGAGAATTTCAAAACGGAATATCGTCATCATCATTATGCGTGGCCGGACTGCCATACGTCTCTGAATCTGTAAACAGGTCATCATCGTCAATAATCGTCCCTATTTCAGGAGCTGACAGCCAGTCGGTGCCGTTATTTGTAAAGGCCCTTTCCAGATTTTCCGGTACCATAGCTGTTTCAACACCTTCACGTGGCGCCTGAAGTCTCATAAGGTGCGCCGCTGCGTCCAGATGCAGATACAGCGCATCCAGCCCGAAATACAGGGTTGCCCCGCCTGTCCCGCCTTTCCGGCTCGGGTATACATTTACAATCATACTGACCGGGGATCCTGGCTCAAATTCTGAAACCGCGGCTCCTCGTATAATCCCGGTACTTTCACGCGCGTACAGGGCCGGGAATGTCAGGCCATCCGAATCAGCATTGCTGTTTGCGCTTATCCGGTAGCCCTTCCCGTTCGCCTTGATGCTTTCCGGCCACCATTTCTCTGCAACGTCCTTCACCAGCTTGCCGCCTAAAGGCAGGCCCTCATCGTGCATATACATTTGCAGTTCTTTCAGAGATTTTGCGCCCTCGTCAGCAAGACCGCCAAATCCCGGAACAATAACACCCGCACTCCATCGGCTTTTACTGTATGGAGATTCCGATATTATGCGCGGGAAAAACAGATATCCGGTAAACCTTATTTTCTTTGCCATTATTATCTTACCTTTTACTTTATTACCAATTTAACATGTATTATGTTACATTTTATTATACAGTTATTATTCTGGAGTACAAATGAATTATTCAAGCCAGCCTTCAGATTTTGCAGGAATCGGGGCCTGGATAAAATAATCATCCGGTGAGGAAAATAATCCTTGCAATCCTTGCAGGCGCCGGGTACATATGCCCCATCGTGCCAGAGCGATTCGGCACCGCGCCCGTATTGGGCTTTAAAATTCCCGGATTTTCCATCCCGGAAGAGTAGACACTCATCCCTGTAAAACCTTCAGTATTCTGCCGCTCATACTAATATATATAGGGAATATACTTAGATAGGTGCAACGGGAATACCAGCCCTTCAGAATACAGCATTTCCGGGGACTGTAGGGGGGTTACAGG
>Ga0154004_1000031_pt1 | contig 38170 bp, 30 predicted proteins | sample TSFL088MetaG_FD_104727 | JGI IMG/M metagenome (GOLD analysis project Ga0154004, IMG submission 104727) | Attine ant fungus gardens microbial communities from Florida, USA - TSFL088 MetaG | ecosystem: Host-associated > Fungi > Mycelium > Unclassified | place: USA: Florida, Lake Talquin State... | reverse complement strand
CTTGTTTCAAATGCCCGCTCCCGGCTGCCATGCCAATCAGCTGCTGCCGTCTCATGTCTTGCCCCGGAAAAAGGGCGTCAGGCTGATATGATACTGGTATAACGCTGCCAGGAGCAGGAATTTCCATGGTTGATCTTTCCGGATTTGAGTTATTGCGATTTGAGAATCCGCCGGTCGTAACGATGGCCGAGTGCTGTCAGAATTTCATGAGGAACAGTACCCGCATTCCGGGCAACGTCTTCAACCCGCTGGTTCGGGCCGATCAGTTCGATAAGGTCACCTCGCCGAGGAGCTGTTTTGCCGAGTGCTGTTACATCAAGTGTCATCGAATCCATTGAAATCCTGCCGATAATCGGTAGCCGATAGTCGGAAAAATAAGCTGATCCGCAATTGCCGAGAGAGCGAAGCCAGCCATCCGCATAACCGACAGCAACAGTTGCTATGTGTGTTGGCTGCGTTGTCAGCCAGGTGCCGCCATAGCCGATTTCAATGCCTGCTCCGACATGGCGCGTCTGGATAACCCGTGCCTCAAGCTTGATAACAGGGCGCAGACGGGAGGGCTTCTGCCCGTGCGGATCAACCCCATAAAGGGCAATGCCCGGCCGCACGAGATCAAACCTGTAATCTTTTCCCAGATAAATACCGCCGGAATTTGCAAAGCTCACCGGGAGGGAAGGCAACTTTTTGAGCAGTTTTTTCAGAGTAATCAGTTGTTTATTATTTATATCATTGGCGTATTCATCACTGTACGCAAGATGACTCAGAATATAGCGGATATCAGCCCGATCGAAAATTTCGGGATTGGCAGCAAGTTGTCCGGCTTCTTCTGCATCAAGGCCAAGCCGTGACATGCCACTGTCCAGTTGTAGCATGGCTGGTAATTTTTGCTTCTTTTCACGGCAAAGTGCACTCCATGTCTTGATTGAGGAAAAAGAATTTAATACCGGGATAAAACCTGCATCTGCCGTTACTGCTTCCATCCCCGGCTGAATATCATTTAAAATGGCAATTTCAGCATCATCCGGCAGGCAGGGCCGGAGCTGGAAGGCCTCGATCAGCTGGGCTACAAAAAACATGCGGCATCCTGCCTTGTAAAGGGCCGGAGCGATTTGTACTGCGCCAATGCCATAGGCATCTGCCTTGATAACAGCAGCTGTTCCGGCAGGTTTTGCTTCGGCACTTAAAATCTTGTAATTATGTTGCACTGCATCAAGATCGATGGTCAGAATACCACCGGCAGCACGGCTGTCAAAATCAAGATTGTTGTTCATTTCATATCCTGTCTGATGCCGTGAGGCTTATCCCGGTTTCACTGTTTAACTATGATTGATCAGTATTCGAATATTATATTAAAATTACAATATTATACGATTTATAGGGTAAATATTGGAAAAAACGGCGATTTATAAAAAAATCAATACAAAATGCGGGTATATTCGGCTGCAATATTATTCTCGCGCTCAGACGTGATCGCCGCATGTTCAATGCAAAGCTTATGGATGTTCTCTTTACACTGCGTGCAAATTTTGAAAAAAGCTGAGTTATCTGTAGCTGTGTGCAGCTATTGTCTGGTCCTGCTGCACAGGAAGAATCTTTTATCGCAATGTGCGGATAATGCCTGAACACCAGAAAGAAGAGTATCCTGGCTGTTTTGAAGAGGCTGTCCACCGGTTCCCGGGATCAAGGATATTCCCTGATGGCAGTCGATGCCGGCTGCTGATTGGGAACAGATGCTGAAAATGCTGCGGCTTGTGAAGTTATTGACAGGAAATACCCTCCTGTTTACTGGAAATAATCTGCATTCACTCAAGTTTTTAATCAGAGGTGTATTGCGATGACGTCTGCCAGTTGTTCCGGCTCTTTATTTTACCGAATTTGGGATGGACTGAAGCAGAAAACAGCCCATCAGACATTTTTCCTGTGAAAACGTTTCACACTTTTTCTGACAATGTTTTAAATTGCCGGCTTATTTGTTTTTAATAGCAGTCCGGAAGTCATAAGGCCTGTCACAGGTTAATTCGTTTACCTGCTGTTTGCTGCACCATGTCATTATCATATCCAGTTCCCGGGCTAATAATATCAGGCGGCGAAATTTCTCTCCGATCCATTGCGTCCAGTACTTTCAGAATATCCTGGCCCGAAGCAGGTGCCGCACCATCAAAATGCGCTTCAGCCATATTACCAGCTGCATCCACAATTGCCGGCAAGGTAAAAATGAAAGCAGACGCCCCATCAAGGCTGGAAGCCACTGTAATTGAAAATAGTAATGGTACCTGTGCCGTTTTACAGTCATATGAATGTCTTCCACATCCGGGGTATTCTTGAAAGGGTCTCCGTCCTGGCGCTTCCTTAATCTGTCTGATATCCGCAAAAAATACGGCAGAACAAGAACATGAAGCATTCGGCATCTATAGACAAACAGCGGAACAAATTCCGGAAAACCCTGCATTTGAATAATACCATTTAAACGCAGGACAGATAAGCAGGTTGAAAACTCCGAAACAATACATAATGATCCGTATTAAATTAAATAAGACCGGTATTGCCCGTCTGGTTTTCAGATTATTGTCAGGCTGGTTTTTTCAGAATTTTCATTAAAGCGCTGTGAATAAGTTCGTTGCCTGCAACAATACTTTTGCTGGCGAAGATATTCTGCTCCCCCTGGCTATCGGAAACAAATCCACCAGCTTCCCGTATAATGAGAATACCCGCGGCCATATCCCAGGGCTGGAGATCATCTTCCCAGAAACCGTCAAGACGACCGGCTGCAACATAGGCCAGGTCAAGTGAGGCAGCCCCCATGCGGCGAATTCCGGCAGTTTCTGCCATAACATTGCGCAATTCCACAAGATAATGGCCATGTTTTCCGCGCCCGAGATGGGGAATGCCAGTGCCGATAATACTATCCGCCAGCTTGCGGCGGCTGGCAGTGCGCAAACGCCGGTCGTTTAAAAAAGCCCCGCCCCCCCGTTCTGCCGTATAAAGTTCATCCTGTGCCGGATTGTAGATGACACCGGCGACCATTTGCCCCTGTCGCTCAAGGCCGATGGATATGGCAAAAAGCGGAATGCCATGCAGAAAGTTTGTTGTGCCATCAAGCGGATCGACGATAAAACAGTGCTGGTTATCACTTCCCTTGATTTCTCCGGATTCTTCCAGAAGAAAACTGTAGTCCGGCCGTGCACGCTGAAGCTCGTTGAGAATGATGTCTTCCGCGCGCCTGTCAGCCTGACTGACATAATCTCCCGGGCCTTTGAGCGAAACCTGAAGGTTTTGCACTTCGCCGAAGTCGCGCACAAGCACACGCCCTGCCTTCATAGCAGCTTGAACCATAACATTCATTATTGCCGAGCGGGCCATATTCTGTTCGTCCTGAATTAAAGCATTTTACAGCCAGACAGAGTATTATCTGGCATCGAAATGATACGGCAAGCATAAAAACCGGATCATTCGTTTAATACAGTCAAAATGTAAAATGATCCAGAGTATTCTGGTTTGATTGTATCAACTTGAAATGCTCTGGTCTGCGCGGCGCAAATAAGTGATTTCATTGGTATCAATGACAATACGTTCTCCTGCTTCAATAAAAGATGGCACAAGAATGCGGATGCCGTTTTCCAGCATGGCGGGTTTATAGGAAGAAGCCGCCGTCTGTCCTTTGATTACAGGGTCTGCCTCGGTAATAGTCAGTACAACCTGATCCGGAAGGGAAATACCAATCGGTTTTTCTTCGTAAAGCTCAACTGTCACCGTCATACCGTCCTGCAGAAAAGCTGCCCGGTCGCCGACAAAATCTCTCTGCAACTCAAGCTGTTCATAGGATTCTGAATCCATAAACACAAGCACGTCATCCTGTTCATACAGAAACGTGAAGTCTTTCTGCTCAAGACGGACTTTCTCCACAGTTTCGGCTGCACGGAAACGTTCATTCAGTTTTGTGCCGTCAAGCAGGTTTTTCAGCTCAACCTGATTGAAGGCGCCACCTTTCCCAGGCTTTACGGCATTGCATTTGACGGCAACCCACAGGCTGCCATTATGTTCAATCACGTTGCCGGGACGGATTTCGTTGCCGTTAATCTTCATAATATCTGTCCATTAGGATGTGCGGATGAAACAGAAGCTTTGAAAAGCGCCATACATGTCCCTTCCAAGAACATAAAAATGTGAAAGACGCAAGAGAAATGGTGAATTATTTTGCCCTTACGGATCAATCAACAATGTTCCCATGCGGTTTTGCGCCTGTCTTATCTGTGCCGTAGAAAGACCGCTCATCATGGTTTCAAGGTCTTCTGCGGTAAAATTCGCCTGTTTGGCGATCATATACCACGCTGCGGCCATGACTGAATTGCGTTCTGTTCCGAGTCCTTCACGATAAAGACGGGCAAGGTTGATCTGTGCCGGCGGAATGCCATTGACAGATACAATTTTCATCAGGTCAAAGGCACCTTGATAATCTTGATCACCGCCACGTCCTTCAACCATCCATTTGGCAAGTTCCATCTGTGCTGCAATGTTACCCCCGTTGGATGCAGTTTCCAGAAGTGTGCGGGCCGCCACGTCATTTTTGGCGATTTTGGATGTGCCTTCAGCCAATATCTGGCTTGCAGCATAAGCTGCGTTGACATCTCCGGCAGCAGCTCCTTTCAAAAACCATAGAAGCCCAATATCAAAACGCTCATCCCGCGGGGCATTATCCATCAGGATTTGCCCATAATAGAAATAGGCTGAAGGGACGCCCGCTTCTGTAGCTTTTCTGATATATTCTTCACCCTTCTGCTGATCCTTGGGCACATGGATACCGTTATATATATCAATGCCATAGCGTAATTGTGCCTGCGGATCGCCGGCATCAGCCGCACGAGCATACCAGTACATGGCGCGGTTTGCATCCTGGATTACGCTCCGGCCTTCTATATAAAGCATGGCAATCAGCGTCTGGGCTGTCGGATCGCCACTTTCGGCACGCTTCATGGCGCTGGTAAAGGCTGTTTTGTAGTGGCCCGCATCATATGCGTTATAAGCAAAATCATATTCGCCGGCCTTGAGATACCTGCCGGAAGCACTGCTCTCATCCATTTTCTGTGCCGGAGCCGGATTCTGGGCAAAAACCTGCCCGCTGTTTAAAACAGCGCTGATCAGAAGAAGTTGGATGGCGCGTTTCATCTGTTGTCATCTCCCATTGTTGGCGTGTACTCATCCAGTAGGCGATTAGCCTGATGAAGTGCTTGCGGCATATCATCTGCTGCAAAAACAGCTTCTTCCAGCATAACAAATTCCGCTCCTGAAGAAGCCGCCGGAATAATACTTTCCAACTTGCTGCCCGCCTGAACAATGCACGGTATTTGTATCATTGCAGCCCACCATTCACCAAGGTTCAGATTGCGAGGGTGCGGTGCGGGTTTTCTGTCCTTGCCCAATTTGCCGAACAGAAGATAGTCCGGCTGCATTTCACCTGCCTGCATAGCGCTGTGGCGGTCGTGCAGGTTGCCATAACCTACAATCATGGCCGGGCTGTATTTTTTCAGGGTATCGTAAAGCTCCTGCCGGCTGCTTTCCAGATGGATGCCGTCTGCTTTTACATGCACGGCAATCCGGCTGTCGCCTGCAATGATTGCCAAAACCTGTGCATTCTGAATCAAGGGAACCAGTCTTTCAGCCTCTTTTTGAAAGCTTGCGGCATCTTCAGCCGAAGTATAGAGGATAACACCGGTCACGTTCCCGGCTTTCAGTATATCGGCGAATATATCCGTATCTACACCCCGTCTGATATCATATGCAAGCATCATCCGGCAATGTTCGTGGCTCATGTGCTGTGTCATTTCCGCTTCCATCGGTTCAGCCGTGCGATATTCTTTCCTACCTAGGCTGTCTCGGCAGCGTTTTCAATCGGGCATGAAAATTACAATGTTTTCAATCTGGAAGGAAAATTGATGGGACAGATTGCGATTAAGACTCCTTTTTGCTGTTCTGTATCGTTAACTGAAACAGGCCATCAAATGGAGTTTTTATATTGAACCAGCCCGTTCTGACCAGTGAAACTCTTTATCGCAAACGTGATACCCGGACAGACGTGTTCCGTGCACTGGCGTTATTGACTATATTTATCAATCATATTCCGGGTACGGTTTATGAATATATCACGCATAAACATTTCGGCTTTTCAGATTCTGCTGAAGCTTTTGTATTGATATCGGGTATTGCTGTTGGCCTTGCTTATGGTTCAAAATTCAATGCCGGTAATCGCTTTCTGCTGATACTGAAAATGTGGCGCAGAGTGCTTACGCTTTATTCTGCCCATATGCTGACAACATTTGCTACGCTTGCTATCTTTTGCGGCGCAGCGCTTTTCATGCATCATCCGGAATTTTTGTCCAGGATCAATATTGACGCGGTTATCAGGGAACCGGCAAAAACACTTCTTGGCATTGTTATATTGGGCCACCAGCTTGGTTATAATAATGTTTTGCCGCTTTATATGGTTTTGATGCTGGCTGCGCCCCTGATGCTGTATCTTGCCAACAGGAATTTTAAACTGCTGCTTGTTCTTTCGGGTATGGTGTATCTTTTTGCCGGCCTGTTTCAGATTGCGCCGCCCAATTACCCGACAGAGGGCGTGTGGTTTCTCAATCCACTGTCGTGGCAGTTCCTGTTTGTTATTGGTATGACTGCAACAATTTATATCAAACGGGGCGGCAGAATGCCGAACCATCCTTTGCTGGTGGCGGGAGCTGTCGGTTATCTTGTTTTATCGCTCGTCTGGGTGAGATGGAATCTGTGGTGGATTGACCCATCACTGGGTTTGCCGCACACATTGACCGGTTTTAATAAAACCTTTATTTCATTGCCCCGGCTTTTGCACATACTGGCGCTGGTCTATGTGATTGTTGTTATACCGGGACTTTCCGGTCTTGCGCGAACCGGTACATATCATCCATTGGCAATTCTGGGCAAGTACAGCCTTCCGGTCTTTATTACCGGCACGATTCTGGCCATGATGGCACAGGTGTTGAAGCAGATTAATCCCGGTGGTATTCCCTACGATACACTTCTTATTGCGACAGGTATTATTGTCCAGTTTGCATTGGCCTATTATCTGGAATGGCTGGGCATGATCGGCTGGAAGGGCAGAACAGCGATGCCGCATCCTGCCGAAAAGGCAGACGGACAGGATACCGGTGTGCCGGTTGCAGCCCTTTCTCGGGCAAATTCCGTTATTGAGCCGGCAGGTGTTGTTGATGGGAAGTCGGTAACAGTTGGGCTGCGTACTGTGCCGGCCCGGAGCAGGAGATCCAGGGTATCTGCAAGCAGGCAGGTTTCGTAGCAATAACCGGAACCAGCCGGAAGTCATGTGAAAGGTACGGGTGTGATTTTTAACATGAGAATGTATTTATCATCTGTTATTAACCCTGATTGCAGATTTTCCGGGTCTCGAGCTGTGTATGTATCCATATTCGGTAAACTGCTCTATTTTTAGGGTAGGTAAAACAATGACAGGTATTTATGTAACCGGTATGGAATGCGTGGCTGTCTTATAATGATTATTCAGAAAAACTGCAGGAACCGTTCAAGTTGAGTTCGTATCCTTCACAGTTCGGGAATATGGTCGTGCTGGTTGAGCACGAGGCTTTTTCTACTGCATTCAGAGAGCTTTATACTTATGGGATGGAGCTGATTGATACGGCAAGTGATTATTTCAGCCATGAGGGCAGACAGGCTGCCCGGTTACTTGGATATGAGGCCGCTATCCTTTATGACAGTGAAGTCAAACGGCTGGGTTCCAGGCTTATGCAGGTTGCTTCGTGGCTCTTGCTTGAACGCGCCATGCGGGAGCAGGATATGACAGCGGAGGTGCTGGCGCGTGAAAAGCAGAAGGTGATTCTGGATATGAGGCCGATCATACACAACCATCCTGCCTGGTGTGAATTGCCTGAGCGTTTCCGGAAACTGTCTGAAGAGTCACTGCGTTTTATCGAACGGGCACGCTATATGGATCGGAGGGCCTGCCGGGTTGCAAAGACTGGAGACAGCAACCCTGTCAATGAGCAATTGCTGAAGCTTGGAAATGCTTTTGATATCAGGCAGGAATCGTAACACTCTGCCTGGTTGCTGTTAACCCGGGCCTGTTGACAGCAATATTGAAACATTTGCGCAGGAAGAACAGTTTAAGAGCTGTTTTCTGTTTCAGTCCGCCCGAAAGCGCAACAAAACAAAAACCCGGGCCGTATTTGATCCTGCCGGTTGAACTGAACATGATCCGGAGAATGCGTCAGGACAGATTTTTAACTGTCTGGCCGGAATTTCTAATCCGGATATTCTCTGTCTGCCGTTTTGCTTTTGTTCACATCCGGCTATGATTGAATACAAATAGCGTTTAAAGTTCTGCCATGACACAAACGATTCGTATCATTGGAATAGATCCCGGTTTGCGCCGCACCGGGTGGGGTATTATTGAAACAGAGGGAAACCGGCTTCGATTCATTGCATCGGGAACAGTGGTGTCCGATGAAAAGCGCACACTTTCTGCCCGGCTTTGCCAATTGCATCAGGGTTTGTCACAGGTTTTGCAGGATTATATGCCGCATGAGGCTGCTGTTGAGCATACTTTTGTCAATAAAGATGCGACTGCAACACTTAAACTCGGGCAGGCACGTGGTATTGCCCTTCTTGTTCCGGCGCAGGCTGGACTTGAGGTTGCCGAATATGCACCCAACGCTGTTAAAAAGGCAGTTATTGGCGTAGGACATGGGGAAAAACAGCAAATTCATATGATGATCAAAGTATTGATGCCCCGGGCGGGTTTTGACACAAGTGATGCGGCTGATGCATTGGCCGTTGCTGTGTGTCATGCCCATAGCAGACAGGCTGGAGCATTTGCGGCAAAAGTGGGAAGCGGCTTTGTATCTGGAAATGCGACAGGACAAAAAATCAGGGCATGTTCATGATCGGAATTAAATTGAATATGTTCTATTCCTTGTACGCAGGATGAAAGTGATGGCATGATCGGAAAGCTCAAGGGTCTGATTGAAGAAATTGACGATGATCATATTATCGTCGATGTAGGTGGGATCGGTTATGTGGTTTATATAACAACCCGTATGCATGGTTCCTTGCCGCAAGTAGGGCGGGCTGTGACCCTGTTCATAGAGACGCAGGTGCGAGAGGATGCCATTCGTCTTTTTGGTTTTTTTTCAAAGCCTGAGCAGGAGTGGTTTCGTCTGCTCCAGAGTGTGCAGGGGGTTGGTGCAAGAGTTGCCCTTGCTGTTCTGGGTACCTTGGGTATGGATGAACTTGCCAATGCGATTGCCTTGCATGATATTGCAGTTGTAGGTCGCGCTCCAGGCGTGGGAAAAAAGGTAGCAGAAAGAATTGTGACAGAGCTTAAAGGTAAGGCGCTTGCTTATGCTGATGGAGTATCTGCTGTTGTTGGTATCAATGAGAATATCGCAGTGCCGGCAGTCCACACATCCGTGGCGGATGCTGTTTCCGCCCTTTGCAATCTGGGCTATTCACGGGAACTGGCGGCCAATGCTGTTGCTATAGCAGTAAAGGGGGCGGGAGAAGGGGCCGACTCAGCAAAATTGATACGGTTCGGTCTTAAAGAGCTTTCAAGGTGAGCAATGCAATGGATAAACCTGACCGTTTGATTTCGGCAGAAAGGCGGGGGGAAGATACCGATCTGTCGCTGCGCCCCCAGATACTTGGCGATTTTGTCGGCCAGGCAGGTGCCCGTGCCAATCTTCAGGTGTTTATTGAGGCGGCAGTCAGGCGCAATGAGGCGCTTGATCATGTGTTATTTGTCGGGCCGCCAGGTCTTGGCAAAACGACGCTGGCCCAGATTCTGGCAAAGGAACTGGGTGTCAATTTTCGCTCGACTTCGGGGCCGGTTATTGCCAAGGCAGGCGATCTGGCAGCCTTGCTGACGAATCTGGAAGAGCGGGATGTTCTTTTTATTGATGAGATTCACCGGCTTAATCCGGCAGTAGAGGAAATTCTTTATCCGGCTATGGAGGATTTCCAGCTTGATCTGATTATCGGAGAAGGGCCGGCAGCTCGTTCTGTGAAGATCGATCTTGCCAGATTTACGCTTGTGGCTGCCACAACGCGGCTTGGTCTGCTGACAACGCCGTTGCGAGATCGTTTTGGTATTCCGGTGCGGCTACAGTTTTATACGGTTGATGAACTTGAGCATATCGTCCGGCGTGGTGCACGTATTTTGCAAATGCCGGTTTCTGATGATGGTGCCCGTGAAATTGCCCGCCGGGCACGTGGCACGCCGCGTATCGCCGGCCGCCTGTTACGGCGTGTGCGCGATTTTGCACTTGTCGCCCGTGTCGAAATTATTGACCGGCAGATTGCCGGTGAAGCTTTATCGCGCCTGGAAGTGGATTCACTTGGCCTTGATCAGCTTGACCGGCGTTATCTGTTTATGATCGCTGAAAATTTTGGTGGAGGCCCTGTTGGGATTGAAACAATTGCAGCCGGTTTGTCGGAACCGCGTGACGCGATTGAGGATATTATTGAGCCTTATCTTATTCAGCAGGGGTTTATTCAGAGAACACCGCGTGGACGTATGTTGACAGCCCATGCGTGGAAGCATCTTGGTCTTGCTGCGCCGAATGCAGGTGAAGCGCGGCAATCTGGATTGTTCGGGCATGATAATGGTTGACGGGATGGTTTCTTTTTGCGGGCATATTAAAGATGGCATTCATCGTCTTGCTGTCCGCGTTTATTATGCTGAAACGGATTTTTCCGGTATTGTGTATCATAGCCGTTATCTTGAATTTCTGGAGCGCGGGCGCACAGAGTTTCTGAGGCTTGCTGATATACATCATCATGAATTGGCGGGTGGAAAATACGGTGAATTACTGGCATGGGTGGTGCGTCGGCTGGAAATTGATTTTATCACACCTGCTCATATTGATGATGTGCTTATCATTGAAACGGGGATAGAATCTGTCTCTGGTGCACGTATCAATATGCAGCAGCGTATTATACACGATGGAAAATTATTGGGAAAGGCAAGGGTTAAAGTGGCTCTCGTCAACCGGGAAGGTCGCCCGCGCCGGTTCCCCAGGGAATGGGCTGAGCGTTTTCAACCCTGAAAAATTCTGGAACGGCAAGCATTTAACATTAATCATCCGTTGCTCCTGATTGTTTCAACTATCGTCTCTGCTTTTGCTTTGCGTTTAAATGATATCGTTTGAACGTATAATGTTCCGGGTCATATCCGGTTTGACCAGTTAAACCGGATATGACCCCGGATTTTTATTTTGCTGCGTTTTCAGACGGATTGAAGCAGAATCGGAAGATATAGCTCTCTTTTTTCTGAAAATGCTCTATCCGGAATGCCGGCTGTAACTGCTGTCACACCAGTTTACCGGGTGCGCCGCTTGATAACAGGCGGTGAGCGGTTTGCAGATTTTTTTACTGTTTGTTTGTTTGCAATCGGGGAAGGCGTGTCTTCCGGTTGTTGCAAAGGCTGTTTCGGGGAAATTTTGGGTGTGAAAGGTAAAGTTTCATCAATATTGTTTTGCTCAGTTTTCTGCGTGTGATATACGGGATATTGCACAGTGCTTTCAGACAGCTCTTCAAGCTCATCATCCTTGATGATATGATCGGGATTTCGAAACTGCAAATCGTACAGGCGTTTATACAGGCCGTTTTTACGGTCGAGCAGTTGGTGTTGTGTTCCTTCTTCAGCAATCCGGCCTTCTTTCATCACCACAATCTTGTTTGCTGTGGCCACGGTTGACAGGCGGTGAGCGATAACAATCGTAGTCCGGTCTTTGGTAAGGCGCGCCAAAGCTTCGCGGATCAATGTCTCTGATTCTGAATCAAGGGCACTGGTGGCTTCATCAAGAATGAGGATTTCGCTGTCACGTAACATGGCACGTGCAATTGCGATGCGCTGGCGCTGCCCGCCAGAAAGGTTTGTTCCGTTATCACCGACATTTGTATCATAACCTTTATTCAGGCCAAGGATAAAATCATGGGCATTGGCCGCTTTAGCTGCCGCAATGATTTCTTCTTCCGTTGCATCCGGTTTGCCCAGGGCGATATTGTAACGGACCGATCCCTGAAAAAGAAATGTATCCTGACCGACATAGGACATTTTGTCACGTAATGATTTGAATGTCACGTCGCGGATATCCTGTCCGTCAATTTTGACAGATCCTTTGACCGGATCATAAAGGCGCATGATAAGATTGATCATTGTCGATTTGCCCGAGCCGGACGGGCCGACAAGTGCGGTCATTTTACCGGCGGGAAGGGTCAGGGTGATGTTTTCAAGCACATGGTGATTATCAACATAAGCGAATTTGACGTTTTGGAAGACAATTTCACCCCGGCCATGCAGAAGATCTTTCGCCTTTTTGCTTTCCATAAGGGTGATCGGATAATCCAGAACGTCAAACATCATCCGCACACCAATCATGCCGGATTCAATTTTAACCCGGACATTGGCAAGTCGTTTTGCCGGTTCATAAGCAAGAAGAAGCGCGGTAATAAAAGACATAAGCTGCCCTTCGATTCCTTTCTGGCGGGTTGCCATATAACCGGAAAATACAATGACGATGGCAATGGCGATGCCGGCCAGCGTTTCCATAATAGGGCTTGTCGCTGCTTCCAGGACAGCAATGCCGTTGGCCCGCTGCTCAACATCGGTGATCGCCTTGTTCATCCGTTTTTCCATAAGACTTTCAAGGGAAAATGCCTTGATAACCCGAATACCGACGGATGTTTCCTGCATGACTTTTATAATTTCGCCGATGGAACTGAGTTCTTTTTCCATCAAGCCGCGAACGCGTTTCAATACTTGACGTACACCCAGAAATGCCAGTGGTCCGACGGTTAATGCAATGGCACTGAGTATAAAATTCTGAACCAGCATGACACCCAGAAGGCCAATGACAGAAAACAGGTCACGCACAAATGTTGTAACAATTGTATCAATAATATTGCGGGCTGCGTTAGCATTATGTGTCACACGGACAAGCAGATCAGAGGATGCCGTATTTTGATAAAACGAAACGTCTTGTTGCATCAGTCGTGAATAGATTTTACGCTGTTGTTCGGAAACAATGCTGTTGCCGGCCTTGCTGAGAAAAAGAATCTGAAAAAAGGTTGAAAAACCTTTAATGATAAAAATAACTGCGACAGTGATTGCTATGGCGATAACCATGCTGAGATCATGGCCGGCAATAATCTGATTGACAATATCACGCATGATCCATGCACTGGCTGATGTCGTCGCTGCAATTATCAGCATGCTGATAATTGCAGCTATATACCATCTGGCATGTTTTTCGAAATTTTCGCGCAGCAGTCGACTAATCAGTTGCTTGTCGAATGAAGAAATCTGCTTTTTTTTTGCCATTATCGCTTTTTTAACCTTTAATTCTTCGCTTGCAGCGCTTTTCTCCTAGCCCGATCAGGTCTTGCATACAAGCCAAAACCAGTTTTCAGAAAGAGTGGTGCATCCTGATATTATCTGGCTGGAGAAAATAAAATTTTGCACTTTGCAGACTGATTGTAGCTGTATTTCCAATTCTGCTTCAGAAAAGTTTATCACGTAATAATAAGGATATATATATGAAATAGAAGAGATATTAATGTAATTATAAAGAAAATAATTACAAAATACGTTTTCATAATAATTAAATATGATTTTCTACATATTTTACAGTATATTTTCCTGAAAATTTTCAGAAATATTTTAAATAGCATCACATAAGTGTCACTTTGTAAAAGTAAATTTCATGCAAAAAGAAGAATAATATGGTTTATGCCTTATCTGTTCGATTATTGCAGACGATTTTGAATAGAAGACTGCGGGTAACAGGAAAAATTGATTTTATTATTTTTGTAAATGGTAAAAACCTGAAATTCAACTGCGGGGAAATCATTCATATTAATCCCCACAAGTTGTGCCTGCCGAAATATCAGTATGATTAAGACATTGGAAATTATTCGAAAAAATTTAATTGATAATATGACAGAATCGCTGCAATTCAACCAATAGATGTATCTTTTCAGAAATGTATCAGCTATTTTGTCAGATTGTTGCAATTATCTCTCTGATCATAACAGAAAGAAGACGTATCAGGAATAAATTTATATTCTTCTGTGTTGTATGATTGGTTATTGCTGTAAAAACATGCATGAAAGATTTCATGTTATTATTTGTTCGAGATTCATGTAAAATTCAGGATACGTGCAAGATAAAAATTGGGAGTGATTTAATTTTAAACAAGGTATGAAAATTTGTTCAAAATTTTCAAAGATTCTTTTATAAGAAATGATTTTTTCCGGTTTTTATAACCAATCCCCGGGATTTTTAAAGATGGAAAAGATACAGTATTTAATATTTTCGCTGTTTTTTATCAAAAAGCGCAGCTAATTGTTCTGTCATAACTCCGGCCAATTCTTCTGCATCGACGATTGTTACCGCCCGGCGGTAATAACGAGTCACATCGTGACCAATGCCAATCGCAATCAGTTCAATCGGCGATCGGGTTTCGATTTCTTCAATAACCGCCCGCAGATGTTTTTCAAGATAATTGCCTGGATTAACCGAAAGGGTCGAATCATCAACTGGTGCACCATCGGAAATCATCATCTGGATACGGCGATATTCCCGGCGGCCAAGCAGCCGCTGGTGTGCCCAGATTAATGCCTCACCATCAATATTTTCCTTAAGCAGACCTTCGCGCATCATCAGTCCGAGATTGCGCCGCGCCCTGCGCCAGGGTGTACCGGCGCTTTTATAAATGATATGCCGAAGATCATTGAGCCGTCCAGGGTTAGCTGGCTTGCCCTGTTGCAGCCATGTTTCCCGGGACTGTCCGCCTTTCCATGCCTTGGTGGTAAAGCCAAGGATTTCAACCTTGACACCGCAACGCTCAAGTGTGCGTGTGAGAATATCGGCACAGGTTGCTGCCACGGTGATTGGCCGTCCACGCATGGAGCCTGAATTGTCAATCAACAGTGTGACAACCGTATCACGAAATTCGGTATCCCGTTCCATTTTAAAGGAAAGCGGCTGGGTCGGATCAATCACAATACGGGGCAGACGTGCTGTGTCAATATAACCTTCTTCCAGATCAAAATCCCATGAGCGGTTTTGCTGCGCCATCAAACGGCGTTGCAGCCGGTTTGCCAGGCGTCCGACAACACCTTGCAAATTGGAAAATTGTTTATCGAGAAATGCGCGCAGCTTTTCCAGCTCGGCTTCCTCGCACAAATCGGTTGCTTCAACCGTTTCATCAAATGCACGCGTAAAAATTCTGTAATCGCCGAGACTGCTCATATCGGTTGATTGTTGTGCCGGACGATGTGTCTGGCCAGGCTGTTGTCCGGAATCAATGTCTTCTGTTTCTTCTGCATTTTCCTCAGTCATGTCGGCAGATCCCATCTCGCCGTCTTCACTGTCATCCCCATCCCTCTCGGAATTTTCACTATCGGTTGCATCGGAACTTTTCTGTTCTTCAGCCGTGCCATTTTCTTCTTCATTATCGAGATCAGCATCTTCGCGCTGGTCTTCGCCGTCATTGTTGAGCGGCTCATCCTGAAATGCTTCCGCCATGCTCATGGAGGTGAGCATCTCACGGATTGCCCGGGCAAAAGCATCCTGATCATTCAGCTTGTCCTGGAGTGTCTCCAGATTTTTCCCGACTTTGTTCTCGATCCAGTCTCGCCAGAAATTGACCAGTGGTTCGGCTTCTTTCGGGACAGGGCGGCCTGTCAGCTTTTCACGTACGATAAGTGCCACTGCTTCCGGCAACACAGCTTCATCCCGTTCAATAATTGCAGGGTAATTTGCCCGCGCATACCGGTCAGCAAGCATACTGTCAAGATTATCTGCCATGCCTTCCATTGCGCAGGCGCCAATTGCTTCAACACGTGTCTGTTCAACCGCGTCAAATATGGCGCGTGCTTCTTCACCCTCCGGGCTGAAATTTGCATGAACACGCGCATCATGCCAGACATGGCGCAATGCCATTGAATCTCCAAGCCCGCGTATAACTGCCATGTCTTTTACTGTTGGTCGTTTGGACAGATCAGGCAGGCGGACACGATCTGCATTCATGGATGGACGATCGCTGCCAAAAGAAATTTCAAGCCGGTTGTTGCCGGCAACAGCACGCATGCATACCGCCACTGCCCGTTTGAACGGCTCTGAGTCAACAGATCCTGACGGATTTTTACGTTTGTTGTCTCCCGGTTTTGCTGTCATGTCTTTTCAGGTTTCTCCAGGATATCAGGACGTGAAACGCTCAAGTGAAGTTTCAGGCAAAAACTGTGTTAACAAGAGATTCCGGCAATTCCTCACCAAAAGCACGCTGGTAAAATTCTGCGACTGTCGATCGTTCCAGTTCATCACATTTGTTGAGAAATGTCAGACGGAAGGCAAAGCCGGTATCCTTGAAAATTTCAGCATTTTCAGCCCATGTAATGACAGTGCGCGGACTCATGACAGTGGAAAGGTCACCATTGATAAATGCCTGCCGCGTCAGATCAGCGACACGCACCATGCGGGAAACTGTTTTCTGACCTTCCTTGTTCTGAAAATGCTTGACCTTGGCCAGGACAATTTTCACCTCGTTATCATGGGGCAGGTAGTTGAGTGTAGTCACGATAGACCAGCGATCCATTTGTGCCTGATTGATCTGCTGGGTACCGTGGTAAAGGCCGGTTGTATCACCAAGGCCGATTGTATTTGCCGTAGCAAACAGGCGAAATGCCGGATGCGGTGAAATGACACGGCTTTGATCAAGCAGGGTCAGCCGGCCTGATGCTTCCAGCACACGTTGGATAACAAACATCACATCGGGACGTCCGGCATCATATTCATCAAAGACAAGTGCCACATTATGCTGATAAGCCCATGGCAGGATACCATTCTTGAATTCTGTGATCTGCATGCCATCTTTGATCACAATGGCATCCTTGCCGACAAGGTCGATACGGCTGATATGGCTGTCCAGGTTGACACGGACACAAGGCCAGTTAAGTCTTGCGGCTGCTTGTTCAATATGGGTAGATTTCCCCGTTCCATGATACCCTGACACCATGACACGCCGGTTAAATGCAAAGCCGGCCAGAATTGCAAGCGTCGTCTGCCGGTCAAAAAGATAGTCCGGGTCATGTGCAGGCACATAAGAATCCGGTTCGCTGTAAGCAGGCACCCGCATATCACTGTCAATGCCGAAAACCTCGCGCACTGAGACAGTCGTATCAGGTTGATCTGCTGTCGCGGATTTATCCTCTTTCATCATGCCTCCATGGCGGAATACAAATCCGCTTTTTTGAAATCCGGCCACATTTTCATTCGCCGTCTGTTTTCTTATCAATCGTCCATAAAATTATTTCAATGGCGATGTTTCGGAAAATGCGCACTTTTTGAAAAAAGTATCAGCAGAAACCTGCCTTTTTGAGAAGCTTGTACGCTTGAAGAACTTCACGAAATCTGTCTTCCGAGCTTCTGTCTCCGCCGTTTGAATCAGGATGGTGCAATTTGACGAGGGCCTTATACTGTGCCTTGATTTTGGCGCTGGTAGCGCTTGCTTCAAGACCCAGTGTAGTAAAGGCTTTGGCTTCCAGTGTTTTGAGTTTGCGCTCACGCGGCCTGGCCGCAGGCTGGCTGGAAAAAACATTAAAAGGATTGCGCAAGCGGTTCTGATATGATGCTGAACCTGAGCGCCAGCGTGAAAAATCCTGGGATGCACGTGCTGTGCCGCCTGAAGATGTTTTCCACGTTGGTCTGTGTCCGGTAATGGCGTCTTTCTGGAATCTGGCGATCTCACCATCTGTCAATCCGGAGAAATAATTGAAGTTTTTGTTATATTCACGCACATGGTCGATACAGAAATGGAGATACTGTCCCTCCCGGTTGCGGCCGGCTGGTGCGCGGTGTGTACCTGGCTTTTCACATCCTTCCCACTGACATTGCGGTGTATCCGGTTCGCTCCTGGCTTTTTTGCCGGAACGGATACGGATGGAGTCAAAATATTTCGAATTGATCGACATGATACCCGGGTTAAATAAAAACAAATGAAGTTAACAGGATTTGACTTTTTCAGGCCAATCGTCCAGTCTTTACGTTACAGGTCTTTGCCCAAAGACAAGGTGGGGCAAATCTTTGGCCGTTCCTTATATGGTTTGAGAAACGTGTGATGTCCAGCATTGTTCAAGAAATGATTGAGAAAAAACTGCGGGTTGCATTCAATCCTGACGCGCTTGAGGTTATTAATGAAAGCCATTTGCATGCCGGTCATCATAATGACGGCCTGTCATTTGATGGAAATGGTGAAACGCATTTTCGTGTCAAAATCGTGTCACAGATTTTTTCCGGCATGAAAAGGCTTGATCGTCATCGTGCCGTCAACCATGTTCTTGAAGCTGAATTGAATCACAATATCCATGCTTTGGCAATTGAGGCACGCGCACCTGGCGAGTAAGTTTGCCACCCTCTGTGTATTATTGTTTCGGCGTATTTATGCAATGCCAGATGAAATATGTGGCATTGCATGGATATTTTTCTGTATTGGTAGGAAGCTGTTAAAATTCCTTTCTTAAAATGGAAGAATGATCCAAGAACAAGATTTTTCCCTGCCGGTTCCTGCTGAAGCTGATGTTATGGCGGCACGACAGGCGTGGCTTCAGTCTCTTTCCGGTATCAGGCGCCTGTCGTCTTTGACTGTTGAGGCTTATGAGCGTGATACGCGGCAGTTTCTGCATTTTTTGGCTGAACATCTGGGAAAGGCGCCATGCCTTGCTGATTTCAGAACACTGGCGGTTGCGGATTTGCGCAGTTTTCTGGCCGCAAGACGGCGTAGCGGCATCGGGGCGCGCAGTCTGGGGCGCGGGCTGGCGGGTTTACGCTCGTTTTTCAGATTTTTATCGCGGCAGAACCTGGTCGAAATTCCGGCAGCTTATGCTATCCGTTCTCCCCGTCAGCCGAAATTGCTTCCCAAGCCGCTGGGTATTGCAGATGCCGGAAAAATCGTTGATCTGAAAACTCAATTTGAAGAAGAACCGTGGATTGCTGCCCGTAATGCAGCTGTTCTGATGCTCCTTTATGGTTGTGGCCTGCGTATTTCCGAAGCGCTTTCGTTAAAGGGAAAAGATCTTGCCACCCCGGCACAAATGAGCCTTTATGTTCTGGGAAAAGGTAAAAGAACCCGCCTTGTCCCGCTGATCAGGGCGGTAAACGATGCCGTCAGCATTTATCGTGAAAAATGCCCTTATCAGCTGACACCGGAGGGGCCGCTCTTTCGTGGTGCGCGTGGCGGGGCGCTTCAGCCTGCCATTATCCAGAGGGCTGTGCAGGGATTACGCTCCGCCCTGGGGTTGCCGGATACAGCAACCCCTCATGCGTTACGCCATTCTTTCGCTACGCATTTGTTGGTCCGTGGCGGGGATTTACGCACTATTCAGGAACTTCTGGGCCATGCCAGTCTTTCAACAACACAAATCTATACTGATGTGGATAGTGAGAGGCTGCTCGATATTTATGAGCAGGCCCACCCGCGCGCCTGAAAGCTTCTGTTTTGTTGATTGCCGCTCCTGTTTTTCTGACAATACCGGCAGCGTCAAAGCCCGGAATACAAGGTTTGCCATCTGCCAGAGCATGGCCGAGACGAGCTTTGGCATCAATAGGATTAACCGAGACAGCACAGATTTCAACAGGCAAATCATTTTTACCAGGTTCAGGTTTTGCCAGTTCCCGATCAACAGGCGGCTCTTCATGATCAATCGGCAATGATTTGAAATATCCGACAGCTTTCCTGATTTACCCTGTTCCGTTTTGGCGACCGGTATAAGGCGCTTTTCCTCTGCCCATGACAGTAAACAACCAATCTTAAAAGCCGGAAACGTGTAAGAATACAGGTTTCCGGCAAAAATCATAAAGCACTTTGCAGCCGGATAAAACATTTGATGTCTGCTGATACGCGATGAAACAAAAGAACAGGAGCATTCAGCTTGATGAAGGCAAAAACGTCCTGAAATACCGTGCATCAGACAGCACTGTTTAACTGCAAAGCGAATATAACAGCTCAAAAAATTGAAAATGGCATAATGTTTCACATCAAATATGTGCCGCTTCAGGTGCGGCATCTCATTTGGCAGAAGTCTTAATCCAGTCGGCAAGCCGGTTTTTGGGAGCAGCGCCTACCATATTGGATATGACTTCACCATTTTTGAACATCAAAAGTGTGGGAATAGAGCGTACGCCGAATTGCGTTGCCAGTTCAGGGTTTTCATCAATGTTAAGCTTGGCGATTTTCACATGCCCCTTCAATTCGGCTGAAATCTCATCCAATGCGGGGGCAATCATTTTGCATGGGCTGCACCACTCAGCCCAAAAATCCACGACAACCGGTTCTTGCGCTTTGAGAACATCTTTCTCAAAATTATCTTTGTTCACTGTTACAGTTACCATTGGATTATCCTTTTTTCTGATTCTTGAATTTTTGTAAATCTGGCGTGAACACAAGTCTGCGTCAAGGGGATGGCCTTGCTGGAGGCTCACAGATTCGGATCATATCCGGTTTAGCCAGCTAAACCGGATATGATCCGAATCCTCATTTTATTGCATTTTCGGACGGATTGAAACAGGTTCAAAAAATAGCCGGGTGAACTGATTTCCCTGAGAATGTTGGAGCATTTTGCAGCCGGATGACATATCTGACGTCCGCGGGTGCACGATAAAACAGGAATATCTGATTTTAGTATAAAAAATATTCTAATATGTTTTCATCAGCCGGTCGATCTGGGTATTCAGTTTTTCTCTGTCCGGCTCAAACAATACAGGCGCGCGTGTGTAGATGAGAACAGGCCGGATTTTCCTGTCGGGATAAAGCTGCTTCAGCAGCCGTACATACAGGGCCAGTTGCAGAAGGTAGGCCATCGGTATCTTATCAGCACTTTGCGGGGGATTGCCGGTTTTGAAATCGGCAAGCAGAATATAATCATCAAAAACAGCAAGCCGGTCGATCTGGCCTGAAACAGCCCGGTTCTCACCATTAATATCAACAAACCCCGTCAGTGCCACCTCGGCTTTACTTTTTTCACTGAACAGAGGAAGGAAACGCTCATCTTCCAGGATTTTGAAAACGCTGGCCAGGATTTCCTGATGCTGTGCAGAAGGCCAGCCGGGCAGGATATGCTTCAGATAATTAATGGCAAGTTTATGTCTTTTTTCAAGGGTAATATCAGGTAAATACTGCAACAGACGGTGGATGGCATTGCCCCGCTCGATGGCACTGAACGCTGTGTGCCCGTAAACGGCATTTTCTTCAAGCACAGGGGAACGGTCAAAGTCAATATCCGGCTCTGTCTCAATGCTCAATAATGCACCTGAAGGCACAAGTGTCCGTGACAGGTTGTGCTCGGGCTGCATCCTGATTTTAAGAAATTCAGGTACAGGCGGAAGGGAGGGGAGAACCTGCGGTGCTGCCCGCCATGTCAACGCCATTTGTTCCCGGGTGCTGATACAATAGCGCCATGCCGTGACACCTTCAGCCGGCGGGGCGATGTTTTCCGCATGGTTCAGCAGCGCGGCTGAAACAAGGGAAAGCCATGTGCCTGCCACTTCCTGCTTGCCGCGGTAGCCGCAGATGACAAGCCGGTCTTCCGCCCGCGTCATGCCCACATAAAGCAGGCGGCGATATTCCTGCTCTGCCTGTTTTTTCAATGTTTCAATAATTACCTGCCCATGCCGGGTTTTCAGTTCGCTCATAGGCTGCCAGATCAGCATTTCACCTGTCCCGTAATGGATGGGCAGCAGTTTTGGCTCGTGCTGGCTGTTCCAGATGCGGCTGCCGGAATCAACCAGAAAAACCACTGCCGCTTCAAGGCCCTTGGCGGCATGAACTGTCATGATGCGGACTTCGTCACGGTTCTGGTCAAGTTCGCGTTTGATTTCCGGATTGGCGGCAGTCAGTGTTTCCAGAAAAGCCTGCAACCCCGGAAGCCCGGTTTTCTGAATGGCAAGGGTGTAGTGAAGAAAGGCGTCAAGCACATCACTCGCTTCTGCTCCCAGCCGGGCGAGGATTTTGCGCCGGCCGCCATTTTGCGACAGAATCCGGCTGTAAAATTCAAAAACCGGCGTAATATCGGCATTTGCCCTGTATTGGCGTAATTCTTCTACAATGGCAGCGGATATTGCACATGTCTGTGCCGATTCCTTAAGGGCCTTCCAAAGGGAGCCTTGCCGGTTTGCCGCAACAGTGAAAAGCTTTTCTTCATCCATACCAAAGAGCGGGCTTTTGAGAACAGCGGCAAGAGAGAGGTCATCCTGCGGCAGGAGAGTAAAACGGCCCAGCGCCATCAGATCACGCACGGCAATGTGATCGGTCAGGCGCAGACGGTCGGCGCCGGCAACCGCAACCCCGCGGTTTTTAAGGGCACGTGACAGGGCATGGACAAACTGGCCGCGCTTTCTGACCAGCACCATAATATCGCTTGCCCGGACCGGGCGGCCTTGTCCACTGAGGATTTCCCCGTTTTTCAGCCAGGTGTCAATTGTTTCGGCGATTTGCCCGGCAAGGCGGATTGCGGGCGAAGCAAGATAATCAACCGGCTTGCGCCAGTCTTCCGGTTCATCTGTTTCTTCCGGTGTCAGCATCTGCCAGATATCGACAGCGCCTGGCTCGTTAACGCGTATGGCATCATGCACTGTTGGTTCATTTTCGGCGCTCAGGCCATCGTAATTTTCCGGAATTGAGAAAACTGCGTCAACAGCGGAAAGCACATCATTCGTGGAGCGGAAGGAAAAATCAAGCCGTACATTGCGGAACAGCCTGTTGGCATTGGCGGCGCGGCGCTGGATGATGTTGCGGTTACGGGCAAAATCTTCCGGCGCTGCGCCCTGAAATGAATAGATGGATTGTTTTTCATCACCGACAGCAAAAACTGTCCGCTCGACCTCGCGTTGGCCAAGGCCGGAAAAAAACTCATCGGACAGAAGCCGGACAATTTCCCACTGCGCAGGACTTGTGTCCTGTGCCTCATCGACAAGAATATGATCAATGCCGCGATCAAGCTTGTATTGCACCCACTGGCCAGCACCTTTGCGTTTCAGAAGGGCAAGCGAGCGGTAGATCAGATCATCAAAATCAAGAAGGCCGCGCGCCTGTTTCAGATTCGCGTAAGTTCCAAGCAGTGTGCCCATCAGCACATAGGCAGCTTCATTCAGCCGGACAAGCTCCACCGCTTTCAGCCGTTCGACAAGATCGGAGACGGTTTTCTGTTTTTGCAGAAAATAATCAACAGCATCAGGGGCGGCGGTCTGCAACGCTTTGATAAATATCGGTCCGGGCTTGCGCGGTTCGCCGCCTGTTTCCCTGAAATAGGCGCTGAAACACAGTTTTCTGATTTCTTCGCTGTTTTCTTCAGACTTGAGTGCTTGCAGCTTTTCAACAAACCGGGCAGTATTTTCTCCGCCATGAGCGGAAAAAAGAGCAAGCTGATCAGCGGGAAAAAGCGCTGCTTCCTTCAGGCATAGGGTCAGTGTTTCGGCTGTTTCATCTGCTTGCAGTTGAAAAATATCATGAAAAATCCGTTTTTGTTTCTGGCGGATTTTCGGGAGGCAGCAGTTAAGGGTTTGCCGGTTTGCAATGGTTTCTTCAAGCAGGCGATCAAGTCCGCTTTCCCCCGTCACTGTAAGAACAAGATCAAAAGCACGGCCAAGCTCTGTATCGGTTTTGTGATAGGCTGTTTCCAGCAGGTGCCGTTTCGCATCGCTCAGGAGAGCTGTTTGCTGCAGGTCATCGATCATGTCAAAATGACCGGCAATGTTTGCTTCCAGTGGAAATTGATGCAGCAATGCCTCGCAGAAGGCGTGAATGGTCTGGATTTTCAGGCCACCGGGTGTTTCCAGTGCACGGGCAAACAGCCTGCGGGCCGCTTGTCTGCGTTTGGCATCCGCCTGTTTTCCTTCCAGTTGTAACAGGGTGGCGGCCAGTTCTTCATCATTCATGCGCGCCCAGCTGGCCAGCCGGTCAAAAATTCGTGTCTGCATGACAGCCGCAGCGGCTTTGGTGTAGGTAAGGCACAGGATGCGTGCGGGTTCTGTGCCGTCAAGCAGCAGACGGATGACACGCTCGGTCAGAACATGGGTTTTCCCCGACCCTGCATTGGCCGATACCCAGACACTGGCTTGCGGGTTACTTGATTGTGCCTGTGCATTCAGCGCTTTTTGCGGAATGACACGCGTGGATTTGGCGGTATGGGTCATTCGTCATCTCTCGCGGCGCCGGCTGACCATTCCCATACCCGGGCCAGATGGTCATAATCTCCCTCATAATCGACCACTGGCGGCAGGGCGCGTGAAAGGTAGCCATGTTCAGGATTCTGGTAGTAGCTGACAAGTTCATCCAGCCGTGCCCATGCTTCTTCAGCCAGTTCGGCAGCGGTTTTGCCGGCTGCTTTCAGGATGCTTTGCTGCTTGACCACGCTTTTGGCGGTGAGCCTGATATAAAGCAGATCAACCGGGGTTCTTGGCCCGCAATCGGCAAAGGCGCCGCGGATTAGCAATGCCCCTTCAAGGGCAAGTTGCGGCGCTATCAGCTTTGCCGCCTGTTTGACTGAAGGGGTTGAACCGGTTTTGAAATCAATAATTTCTGCATGATGACTGCTGATAAAATCAATACGGTCAGCCCGGCCTGAAAGCTCAACCCCTGTCCTGTTGATAATAGTGGGACCGGCTGCAATTTCAGCAAGGCGCGGGCGTTTGCCCAGGCTTGCCTCCCATTTCAGCAGTTCATGTGCAAGGATCAGAAAACGCGGCCACCAGATTGCCTCGGTGTCAAGGGGCAGTTGCAGCCTGTCAAATTCCGCCCGGGCGATTTGCAAAAGCCGCGAATATGCCTCCGGTGCCTGCGGGCTGATACCGCTTGCGGTGAAGGCGGCAACGATGGCGTGATAAAGTATGCCGCGCTCGGCGGCTGACGGGTCGCGGATCAGGGCGTCAAGCGGTTTCAGCCGTAAAATCTTTCTGGCGTAAATGGCGTAGGGATCACGGCGCAGTGTTTCAATTTCAGTTACGGAAAAGCGACGCGGGCGCTGACTGAGCGCTGGTGCGGGGCAGGGCCGTCCGATAAAAGGCACATCGGCGGCCTCATCAAGCTTTTGCGCCCAGCCGGAATAGATATGGCCACGTGCCCGCATGGTTGCTACGTTTTCCGGCCCCAGTACCGTTTCAAGCCGTTGCAGCCAGCGGGAAGGGACGGACGGAGTGTTGTCCAGCCGCAGTGAACGGGAGAGGATGACATGCTCCATGCCGAGCGCCATCTGAAAATCGTGGGCTGCAAGGCCGGTGCGCCGTTCCGGTGGTTCAAGGGCAACAGCTGTTTTCATTGTCCGCGACATGAAAGGGTCATTGCGTGTTGTTGCGGGCCATACCCCTTCGTTCAATCCGCCGATAACAATGGTATCTACAGTCTGGAGGCGCGCTTCAAGCGCTCCCCAGATATAAAGGCGCGGATGCCCGCCATGCTGCTGCTGCACGGTTTCTCCTGCAATCAGGGCCATAAAAACTTCCGGCCATTCCTGTGGTCTGAATTCAAGGCCCGATCTGTCAGCAACAAGAACCCGTAAAAATTGCATCAGGCTTTGCCCGGCTTCCCGGGCGTAAAGTTGTTTGAGCGAGCAGTTTTCATCCCGTCCGAAGTTTTCAAAGGTTTCAACCGTTGCGGTTACTGCTTCTGCTACCGATACCGGCGTGGATGCCAGAGAAAAGGCATGAAGCGGGGCTGCTGCCGCAGTAAGCTGCTGTCCAAGCCAGGTTGTATCCTGAATCACGGCTGCATTGATTTTCTCAGAAATCCGGCTGTCCTGATCTGCCAGTTTTTTCAGCCGTTCGGCAATGAAGCTGTCGGCGCTTCCTAGTGAAATCCGCCCTGTTCCGCCGCGCAGTGCAAAAAGCTCGAACTGTTCCACCCTACTGCAGAATTCTGCGCGTTTTTGTCCAAGCCGTGTTAACGGATGTTTCAGAAGTGAAAGCAGCGCCACCGGATCACCAGGCGTGAATATACAGGCCAGAAGAAGCCGTATCAGGGTTGCCGGTTCGCTTTCCGACAACGGTCCGCCGCCAGAATCATCGCCAGATAAACCAAACCGTTTAAGCTCGCCAGCTACCCGCCGTGCAAGGTTGCGATCACTGGTGACAAGAGCAGCCGTTTTTCCTTTTTTTTCAATGGCTGTGCGCAAGGCAACGGCAATTGCCAGCGCTTCTTCCCGTTCACCGGGCGTCTCAATCAGAGCCATACTGACGGATGCAGCATCCGGCAGCATCCGGTCGAGTTTACTCCATGCATCTGTTGTTGCTACCGGGCGGAAAGCCTGTGCGACAAGAGCTTCACGCTGGCGGCGTGCCGATGAAACCTCGCCCAGATGCTTGATTGATGATCGCAAGGCACCGATTGTGCGTAAAAGCTTTTTCAGACCATATTGCGGATGACCGAAAACTGAAGGACTGGTTTCTGTTTCATCCAGGGCTTCCCAGCTTGTTTCATCAAGATCGCGGTCAAGGCCAGGCAGGATAACAGCGCCTTTTGGCAGGAAGGCAATGGTTTTGATAAGTTCTGCCGTAGCAGGTATCGAACCGGTAGAACCTGCTGCAATAACAGGATCGGCAGGCGAAACAGCAGCCAGGCGTGCCGCCTGGCGGCGGATTGCCTGGTTACGCCAGAATGCCGGGTTGACCAGGTTGCGCTCTTTCAATATCTGCGGCCAGCCTGTGGTGACGATTTCCAGAAAATCGAGTGTAACCTGCCACCATTCAGCAACCATATCCGGTGCGATTTCCTTAAGGCGTGACCAATCGGCCTCTTCTGTCTCAATTTCATCCATGAGCCGTGCAAGGTCACGGCCAAGCCAGATGGCGTCTGCTGTATTTGCAGGTATTGTGATCTCTTCATGGCCAAAAAGATTGCGGATGTGGTCGGGCAGTTTTTCGCGCCAGGGACGGATCAGGCGGGCAAGCAGTAACAATCTTTCGGTTGTTGCGATCGGTGAAGGAAGGGTAAGTTCATCTGTGCCGGCCGGGGAGAAAAGAAAAAGCTCATCATCTGCATCACCCAGCGGACGGATCAATGGCAGAAAGGTTGCTGCTGCGGGACTCAGTTCGGCAAAGACAGAACGCAGTACACGCGCAGCGCGCCGTGTTGGCACATAAATTGTCGTGGCGGCCAGCGCAAGCGGATCACGTGCGTCAAATTCTTCTATAAGGCAGCCTTCCATAAGTGCCCTGACAAAGGTTGGCAGAAATGGCGCGCCTGGTGGAATGGAAAAGAGCCGGGGCGCTCTTGTCATATACATTCATCCTGATGGTATATCCGTTTTTCAGCCGTTTCAGTCATATCAACTGTCCTGGCAATGTACCGCCGGCCTTCAGGCCGTATGCCCGAAGGCCGGCCTCTGGCGATGGCGCAAGGCCGGGAATCTTTTTTGTCTGTCAGAACATCACTGCATTTGTGCCCGCATATCTGTTGCCGGGTAACGGTTAACAGCAGCACATCCATTTTCTGCAACTCGAGATATTGGGTCAGCCGTAAAGGATTGGAGGTTTGCCAGCCATGCCGGAATATATCGCTGTCAAGAATGAAAAACGGTTTTTCACCAGGCTCAGGCAAGGCTTTGGTAACTCCATCCGCTGAATCCGGAAATCTGGCACTTTCATTCAGAACAACAATTTCCATTATCCGTTTTGTATATCGTTTTCTGTATGGGCGCAAATCTGCTGTGTCAGATGGTGAACATTAACCACAGCTTTTTTAACTTGTGCCTTTTCAAGTATGTCAGGCGCCTGATCAGACAGGCAGCGCCCGTTTACACAAATCAGAGGTTTAAGTGTTGCCAATGCCAACAGCTGCATTCGTGTGCTGCGGCTGACAGCATGGCATGTGCAGGGAAGGAATTGACAACTGCATTGTTCAGGTTTTTCATTTTCAGATTATTGCCATATTTTATTTTATATACCATGCGGAATAATGCCCATTTGCTGATAACAGGCTTTCAGGGGCTGAAGTACCGGTGCTTTAAGATTGCGCAGCAGATAATCCGTAATCCGCGGCAGATGCCTGAGACAGTCAGGTTTGCCATCGCGCTTGTTGAAACGCACAAAAATTCCCAGAATTTTTGAAGCGCGCAAGGCTCCCGTAATAGCATAAGCTTCATCAAAGGCGGCTTTGTCAAAGTTTTTCTCACGCATTGCCTTATAGTGGGCGGTGATTGCCATTTCAAGCGCTGGAGATATTGTCACGCACGCGTCCTGTCCAAGCGAAACAAGATCGTAGGCGGTTGGCCCGGCTACAGCATCCTGAAAGCCAATAAGCCCGATACATTGATTACCTTTGTATTTTATTCGCCAAAGGATGCCGGCTGAGTGAAAATCACGCATAACCAAACTTGTTTCTGCTTTTTGCAGGCAGTCAAAAAGCGGATCCCAACAGGCATGAAAAGCCATGCGCATAGCCGGATCAGGCAGGGTTTGCAATATATGGGGCATATACCATTCAAGCAGCAATGCTGCTTCGGCATGAAGCGCATTTTTATCATAGGCAGGAATATTGATGGTCAGATCAGGCCATGTTTTGCGTCGTGGCCATTTTTTTCCGTGGAATTTGGCAAGAAGTGCAGCACAGGCAAGATAACGCTTTTCAATCGGCTGGCCAGCATCATCAGTAATGCCTGTGCGGCCCGGATCTTCCATGGACAGAAGCCCTGCATCAGGATCAGCCGCATATATTTGCGGTGCGGCAAAGCCTTGTTCCCTGAGCAGCCGGTCAATACCGATAAACCGGGTCAGGCTGGCGGCCAGGTGGACGGTTTCCGCATAACAGTGCTCCGCTTTGTCGGCAAATGTCATTTCCGGTGCGTTCATCAGTATCTCGCAGGTTTTACCAAGCGTCAGGGTTTCATAATTGCATGGAAGGGCATCCCGGGAAAGATGACGGCGCATTGCTTTTTCACGTTTGTTTTTTTTCAGAAATTCACGGATCTGAAGGGTGCGTTCAAATCTCTTTGCAGCATTTTTCGCTGTCTTGACAGTAACTGTGCGGTCTGTGCCGTCCTGCTCAAGCCAAACAGCAAATTGCGCCTCGTCAAGCAGATACCCGGCTTTTTCCGGCCATTCAACAACCAGGACACCATCTTCAAGCGCCTGATCAAAGCCCAGTTCATCCGTTTCCTCAGGATTGCTGATGCGGTAAAGATCGGCATGGGTTACCGCCAGGCGCTGGTCGTCATAATTCTGTACAAGTGTGAATGTGGGGCTTGGAACCTCAAGCATGTTATTATCAGCAAGAGTGCGGATGAGCGCACGGGCAAGGGTTGATTTCCCCGAGCCGAGATCACCATGCAGTGTAACAAGATCGCCTTTTCCAAGAGCAAGCGCCAGGTCTTCTCCGAAGCGTTTCATTGCTTCTTCATCAGCAAGCCGGAACGTAAATATCATAGGGCAGCAGTTCTTTTCTGTTCTGGATCGGTTTCAGTTTTACAGTTAGACAAAAATGATTCAAGTCTTTGTTTATCGTATTTCCGGATAGAAAACCGCTTCACATTTTTCCTGAAAATGCTTTATAAAGCCCGTGAAGCCGGTGCATTGGCCGGGAAACGGCAGATGACAGTTGTGCCTTTGTCAGGCCCGGTATCAATATCAACCGTTCCCTGGTGGAGTTCTACAAAACTTTTTACAATCGAAAGACCAAGTCCGGCACCTGGCTTATGTCCTGGCCGGGCGTAAGTCGTAAAGCGTTTGAATATGGTGTCAAGAATATCATCAGAAATACCGCAGCCTTCATCATGAACACAAAAAACGATATTTTCCCCGTTGGCATGGGCAGTAAAACGGACTGATGAATTGACAGGTGCAAAATTGGCGGCATTGCTCAAAAGGTTGACCAGCACCTGCCGTACCCGTGCACCATCAGCGTGGAAATTGTCAAGGCCGGGTGTGATATTTTGTTCCATTCTTATGCCTTTTTCAGAAAGGCGGTCTTCAATGCGCGCTATGGCATAATGCATTGCTTCGGTAATATTGACCTTGCCGATATTCAGTTCCATGATGCCGGCATCAACCGTTGCAAGATCAAGAATATCGTTGACAATGTTGAGGAGCGTGGCTGACTCTGCGGCAATGTATTTGAGATAGTCATGCTGGCGGGTGTTGAGCGAGCCGCAGTCAGGTGTCCGCAGCAGATCGGTAAAGCCGATGATATTGGTCAGCGGTGTTCGCAGCTCATAAGATACGTGCTGGACGAAGTCGTTGCGTAACTGGTCGGCAAATTCGAGGGCCTCGTTGCGTTCATGCAGGGCACGCGCGACAGTGACACTGTCGGTTACATTGACAAATGTCAGCATGGTTTGTCCCTGTGGCAGCGGCACCAGTGCGTAATCAAGAACATCGCCATTAAGAAGATCCATCCTGCCGGTAGTACAGTCACGCTTGTCGGCAAAGCCGGTCACAAATGCCGAAATTTCTTTCCATGCTGCGCTTTGCGCAAGCGGCAGGCAGAAAGCCTCGATTTTCGAAATATGTGTGCCTTCGACACCAAACTCCGGTGTCAGGGACCACAGCCTTGAAAAAGCCGGGTTTGATAGCCTGACCTGTCCGTTGGCGCCAAAAACGACAACACCTTCCGACAGGTTGTCAAGTGTTTCCCCCTGCATTCTGATCAGCGTATTGTAACGCGCTTCAAGGTTAAGCTTTTCGGTCAGGTTTTCATAAAGCCAGGTAACGCCGCCTTGTGGATGAGGATTGGCAACAACACGTAACGTGCGTCCATCCGGCAAATTCCAGATATGAAGCTGTGGTGTCAATGCGCGGTATGCTTCAAACAGTTCTTCTTTCCACTTCCGCCAGTCGGGTTGCTCGTTCAGAATGCCTCTTTCACGCAAACGGTCAAGAATGAGCGTATGGCTTGGATGGCTTTCAAGAAACGGCGTTTCAAGCGGCCACAGGCTTGCAAAGGCTTGATTGAAAAATTCAAGCTTCATTGCTGGATCAAATATGGCAACAGCAGTTGAAAGCTGGTCAAATGTTTCCGAATAACCCTGGATGATACGTTTGAGTTCGCTGCGCAGATGTTCATTTTCTGTCTGATCGGCTGCAATTCCGGCTGACCCGGCGGGACCGGTAACATCTGTCACGTCAAGAATACGCCGGTCACCGTCGATAACAGCAGTGGCCTTGCCGTGAAAAGCAGAGTCTGAGCGGTGGCTTTCGAAAATTTTTTCCCGTGTTGCAGCACCGAACAGTTCATGTGTTTCATCCGGCCCGGCTGCTTTCCGGTAAGCATGATTTGACCAGGCAATGTCTCCATCCGGGGTGCGCTGCCATACCGGCTGATTGAGGTTATCAAGCAGGTTGTGCATGGTCTGCAGCTGTTTTTTCAGTTTATCGGCTTCATTCTTGTGATGGTTGCATTCGGTTACAAGCTCTGTTGTATCCTGAAAGCATAAAATTGCCTGATGGCCGCAAACGCGGCCTGAAACATGAAGAAACCTGTTTGCCGTTGTTTCTGCATTGCAGTCAAATGCTTTGCCGTTTTGCCGAAGTTCGTGAACAGCACTGTGAATCAGGGCTGCTGATTGTGGCATCATCCAGCTGTCAAAGGCGAGGAATTGTTCCTTGGCCTGCGGTATATTGCATTTATCCGGCAAGGTACCTGAAAATTCAGGTTCTGCATTCATGCCTTGCCAGACAGCAAGACGTAAGCCTGTTGCAGAAAAAAGCCCTTCAGCCATCCGGTTCTGGTGTTGTGCATTATCAAGTTTGCGAATGAGGTTGCGGACTTTCAGGGTTTTGTTACGGTTTTGCCGGTGTATAAGCAGGCTGGCAAACAAGGCCGCCACCGTTATTCCTCCCATAAGGCAAAACGGGACAATGTCGAAGATATCAGCATGAACTGCTGTATCTTTTACGGTATGCGTTGCCATATTGGCAAGCAGCACTGTTATCAACACACCAAGCGAAAATCCTGTAATCCGGCCCACATGTTCAAGATGCCGGACTTCGCCGGTAAATTTGCGCTTTTTCCTTATAATAATACCAGGTGTTGATTGCGCATTTGTCACTGAACGTATCCTGTCAGTTTTGATAATATTCGGATTTGCTGGCTGGGCGCACCTGTTTTCAGCAAAGACCGGCAAGGTGAAATGCGGTTATGCTATACTGCAAATGTTTGACATGTGAGCATATGCCTTACGCTTAACTGAAACTGTTTCAAGCCCTGTCAGTTATGCCTGATGAATCAGTTGGCAATACCGTACCACAGCGATGATTCGTCTGTGAATCCATGAACCGCAGAAAAATCAAGGCCGGGTCAGTTATGATTCGGCTTTATCAGGAGAATTTCGGTTTGATGTAATCAAACCGAATGTTCCCGTTCTTTATTTTACAGCGCTGCTAGCAAACATCAGATAAAATATCCGACTGCAAGATGTCTGTATTCCCGTCTGACTGGATCGAAGCTTAATAACGGTAATGCTCCGGCTTGAACGGCCCTTCAGGGCTTACACCAATATAAGCTGCCTGTTCTTCTGAAAGTCTGGTGAGTCTGATACCAAGACGGTCAAGATGCAGTCGGGCGACTTTTTCATCAAGAAATTTGGGCAGCAAATAAACTTCGTTTTTATATTTTTCACCTTGTGTGAAAAGCTCAATTTGCGCCAGTATCTGGTTGGTGAAAGAGGCTGACATGACAAAAGAAGGGTGCCCTGTCGCATTGCCAAGATTAAGCAGACGGCCTTCCGACAGCAGAATAAGCCGTTTGCCGCCGGGAAAAGTGATTATATCAACCTGAGGCTTGATATTGGTCCATTGCAGGTTACGCAATGCCGCCACCTGAATTTCATTGTCAAAATGACCGATATTGCCGACAATGCACATATCTTTCATTGCCCGCATGTGCTCGATGCGCACGACGTCCTTGTTGCCGGTGGTTGTCACAACGATGTCAGCGGTTGATACAGTGTCTTCAAGAGTGACAACTTCATAGCCGTCCATTGCGGCCTGAAGGGCGCAGATCGGGTCGGTTTCTGTCACCTTGACGCGGGCGCCGGCTCCTGAAAGTGAGGCTGCCGAACCTTTACCGACATCACCATAACCACAAACAACAGCGGTTTTTCCGGCCATCATCACATCGGTGCCGCGGCGGATACCATCAACAAGTGATTCCTTGCAGCCGTACCTGTTATCGAATTTTGATTTGGTGACACTGTCATTGACATTGATTGCCGGAAAAGGCAGCCGCCCTTTTTTCTGCAACTGGTAAAGCCGGTTGACGCCGGTGGTTGTCTCTTCTGTCACCCCTTTGATGGCCGCACGCTGGCGGGTAAAGAACCCGGGTGTCTCCTGCATTCGCTTTTTGATTTGCGCAAACATGACTTTTTCTTCTTCCGATTCCGGATTGGACAGGATATTCTCACCGTTCTCTGCCCTTGCTCCAAGCAGGATATAGGCGGTGGCGTCACCGCCATCGTCAAGAATCATATTGGAAAGTTCATCATCCGGCCACTGAAAGATGGCGTCTGTATAGGACCAGTATTCTTCCGGCGTTTCACCTTTGACGGCAAAAACCGGTGTTCCACCGGCGGCAATTGCGGCAGCGGCATGATCCTGTGTTGAAAAAATATTGCACGATGCCCAGCGCACATCAGCACCAGTTGCTTTAAGTGTTTCAATCAGCACAGCAGTCTGGATTGTCATGTGCAGTGAACCTGAGATACGTGCGCCACGCAGTGGCTGCAAGGGGCCAAATTCCTTGCGGCAGGCCATCAGTCCCGGCATTTCCGTTTCAGCAATATCAATTTCCTTGCGTCCAAAATCAGCAAGACTGATATCTTTTATGACGTAATCTTTACCTGCGATCATGACGTGTTCCTTCAGGATATTCAAAAACAAGCCGGAATTTAACAAATAAACCGGCTTGATGCAATGGCAATATAAAGGAATCTTTATGTGATTTTGTAAACTGAACAGCCCGTTTCTTTGGTGATTTGCCATGCCGTTTTGGGCAGCAGCGGCAGTTTTTCTAAATTGTGATTTTACTCTACGATCACCCGTCCATGCAGGGTTTGAACAGGCCGGTTGTTTGCATGGTGCATCACTTCCATAAATTTTTTCTGCTGCTTTTCAGAAAAGGTAACGGGCTGTTTCAACACCAGCCAGCGTACACCTTCGCTGCAAGGCGGCGTTGTAAGGGAGCCTGTAAAACGGTAGTACCTCATATCTTCTGGAAGTAAAGGGCCAATATCCAGTGAAGAGTCGATTTTGTGACTCTGGTCGCTTCGGGTTGGCATAATATCCCACAAGCGTTTTATTGTTTCATTCAACGGTCCCTTTTTAAACATGACAGCAACAACGGCAATTTCATTGTCTGTGTTTTTATGAACCAGACGCATTTCCAGTGGATAGTGTTTTCCGTCCACTGTATTTTCACCGGGTGTGTGGAAGTGGAATTGCTGTAAATAAAAAGTCTCATTATCAATGATTATTTTATTTTCAGTATTTTTCGGGTAATTTATTTGAATTGTGTAACCATTGTTAATAATACTCTGCGGCGCATTCCTGTAGTCAACCTGCAAAGGTTGAAGGTGCGTTTTGAGGGTAGTGTGAATATCTGTCGGAGACTGGTTTTTCCCCGTCTGGCATTGTTTGTATTCCGAATTCAGATTTCCCCAGTATTCCGGCGCTCCGGCACCCTCATAAGACCAGTGGGCACCGAAAGCTGCTCCCGGAGAAAGAAGAATTGCTGATAAAAAACCTTTTATGTAAAAAAATCTCATTTTTATCCCCGACAATAAGAGTTTCCGGTTTCCATGTCACGTTGAAATTATATTTCAGAAAGATATATACCGCAAAAATCTTATATTAAATTCTACCTGATATGCCTGGCATTTATCAATAGAGAAGTAGCTGTATCGACTGTCTCTGCTATGGGGTCTGATTGCCGCAGCACAGTTTGGCCGGGAGCAGAATTTACCGGTCGTAAATTAATCCTGTATCAGCTTTATTGCTGCGTGTATTGTTGCCTGGCAAAAAGAGCAGCTTGCTGTAATCCCCATTTTAAGATGACATTGGCGCGCTGTTGATTTGCCGCTTCGCTGTAACAACGCAGTTCCGGTGCATTGCCGGATGCGCGAAAATGAATGATATCGGTGTTGTCAAGTTCTACCCGTAAGCCATCAGTCATATTCCAATGGGTGATGCTGCCGAGCGGTTTGAAGAAATATGACCGCCCGGCTGTATCCGCAAGCCGGTTCAAAAAAAGCATTGTTACCCCGGATGGAATATTTTTGAGCCGGCCATTGGCCGTATAGCGTCTGGGTAATATGTCACGCAGTGCGCTGACCGGTATGTTACGCTGTTGTATAAGGCCCAGAATGCTCAAAATCGGCAGTACCGCATCGCGCGTTGGCAAGGCAGGCAGAACACCTTTTTCAAGGGCTGTGCTGCTGCCAAGCAATACACCGCCATTGGCCTCGAAGCCGACAATTGCTGTGTAGCCGTCTGTTTTTGCTGCCTGCATGCTTTCAATCACGTAAGGCGAGCCAACACAGCAGCGGTAAACACGTTTAAAGAATCCGCAATTTTCAATGATTGAAGTTGAGGTGACCGGTGTTACCACTGCATCGGCACGAAGAAAATGTGCTGTCAAAAGCCCGATAATATCACCTTGCATAAAAACACCGTTTTCATCAGCTATAAGTGGCCGGTCTGCATCGCCATCTGTTGAAACAAGGGCATCCAGCCGGTGAGTTTTTACGGTATCTACAGCAATTTTGCGGTTTTCATCGCTCAGGGCTTCTGTATCAACCGCGATGAAATGATGCGCGCGCTCGACAGTAATCACTTCAGCGCCGAGCCTGCCGAGAATATCGGGAAGAAGATCACGGGCAACAGAACTGTGCTGATAAACACCGATCCGTAAACCGGTGAGTGTTTGTGCGGGCAGCACAGACAGTGCGCGCACTGAATAAGCTTCAAGAGCTGAGGAAGATGTCTGTGGCATCACAGGATTATCTGCATTTTCAACAGTTTCTGCCAGATGATGGAGAATGCCTGCTTCGTCTGCCTTGTCAATTTCACCGTCAACACGGTAAAATTTAAGCCCGTTGCAATCTTCCGGGATGTGGCTTCCGGTAACCATGACAGCACAGGCACGTCTGGTCCGGGCGGCCAGGGCCAGTGCCGGTGTCGGCAATGCGCCGCAATTTTCAGCCTGATATCCCGCTGCCAGGGTTGCTTCCATGATCGTGCGGGCAATATGCGGGCTGCTTGCACGCAGATCATAGCCGACCAGTACCGTGCTGCCCGGTTTCAGGCCGTGGGCGGCAGCCATATGTTTCAGGAATCCTGCCATATAGCGTTGACAGGTGCTGCCGGTAAGGTCGGTTACAAGGCCGCGCAAGCCGCTTGTTCCAAATTTGAGATCAGGCATGATATCGTTGCGTCGTCTGTTTTTTGCCGTAATGTAAAGTTTTCCGTTGCGTGGCTTGCCACATAAAATTGCACTATATCTGTTAACTGGCGTAGAAATTTGAATTTTAATGGAATTTTTTTGGTTTTTACTCGTTATCACAAAAAAGCAAATACTGGAATGGCGAAGCCTGGCTTTTATACAGCCGGTCAGACAACAGCAGAAGCAGGTAAAGGATAAAGTTTTATGAACATGTCTTCAAACAATACTGCCAAACATACGGCAAGTGCGGCCACTTCGTCTTATCCGGTGCCGGATAATGTTTTTGCTGAAACCGTAACACAGGTAAGACATTATACGGATCGACTTTTCAAATTCCGTATCACCCGGCCTGACAGTTTCCGTTTCCGTTCGGGTGAATTTGTCATGATTGGCCTGCCCAATGCTGAAAAACCTGTCTTCCGGGCGTATTCCATTGCCAGCTCTTTCTGGGATGAGGAGCTTGAGTTTTTTTCAATCAAAATTCCGGGTGGGCCGCTGACCGAGCATTTGCAGCGCATAAAGATTGGCGATACAGTTTTGATGCGTAAAAAATCAACCGGTACCCTGGTGCTGGATGCGCTTGTTCCCGGTAAACGTCTTTATCTTCTGTCAACCGGTACAGGTGTTGCTCCGTTTGCAAGTCTTGTCCGTGATCCTGAGACTTATGAAAAATTTGAGAAAGTGGTGCTGATCCAGACAACGCGCGAGGTGGCAGAGCTTGACTATGCCAATGAGCTTTTTACCGGATTGCGCCAGGATCCGCTGATCGGTGAGTTTTCGGATCAGCTTACATTTTATCCGATGACAACACGTGAACAGTCCGGTCATATGGGGCGTATCACAGATGCGATGCGTTCGGGCAGTTTTTTCTCGGAAACGGGTTTGCCACCGATCAACCCGGAAGAAGATCGCTTTATGATCTGCGGTTCCATAGCCATGCTTAAGGAATGTGCAGTCATGGCTGAGTCCTTCGGCCTTGTGGAAGGAGCCAACAATGCGCCGGCCACTTATGTGGTTGAGCGGGCTTTTGTCGATTGACCCCTGCAAGCAAACCTTGAAAAATTCAGCCCGGGTTTTTTCAGGGCAGGGGAAGTTCTGAAAACAGGAATATTTACGTTTAAAAGTAAAAATTTCTGTCCGCAACAGACGGGCAGATTATAACGGGAAAGATTCCTTGCTTTATTTTGCAGCGTTTTCCTGAATGTTGTCTGTGTGTGATTAACATGCTACCGATTGCCTGTAGTTCTTTTGCGGGGGCAAAATGGCGGATATTGTTTATCATCGGCGCAGCGGCGAGCTTGATATTAATGGAACCACAGTTACCAGGATGGGCTATGCAGGTGCGCCGGCGTGCAGGAACAATCCTGCAATGGAACATGTGAGAAACTGTGGCCCGCTACCACGTGGTACTTATACGATGAAAGACGCTGGCCGTTATATAACAGAAGTAACTATTCGTCTGCATCCCTCTCCCGGAAATGAGATGTACGGAAGAAGCGGTTTTTATATCCACGGCGATTCCTTAAAGAATCCGGGCACCGCATCCGAAGGCTGCATTATCCTGGAGCGGAAGTTTCGCGAGCGCTTGCTGCAACTAATCAGGATCGGCAATGACCGTCTGGAGGTCAGATAAAATGAACATGGGAAGCGGAAAGATAAAGGCGCTGCTGTCTGGCCTGTGCCTGTCCTGCCTGATG
>Ga0154004_1000030_pt1 | contig 39258 bp, 22 predicted proteins | sample TSFL088MetaG_FD_104727 | JGI IMG/M metagenome (GOLD analysis project Ga0154004, IMG submission 104727) | Attine ant fungus gardens microbial communities from Florida, USA - TSFL088 MetaG | ecosystem: Host-associated > Fungi > Mycelium > Unclassified | place: USA: Florida, Lake Talquin State... | reverse complement strand
TAGCTTGTGGTGTACTTGCTTGTTGGAAGCAGAAAAAGAAAATCTATATTGTTTCCCTATAGTATAGGCCTCACAGAAGTCTATACAGCCCTCCAAATAATCAATATCTTTGAATATACCTTTTGCAACCAGATAACATATATTGTCATAGCCAAGATGACCTAAGTATGAAGGCGACCAGAGCAAAGCTTCTAGGAGAATCCTTAGTCTATAAATATGCTCTAGAGTATGTTATAACTTACCTTCCAGAAAAATTCTTAGAGAATAGGATGAGATTCCTAGAAGGATACTCTATACTATATATACAAGTCCCTCTAACTATGGAATATCCTAAGGGTTAGAGTCAGGAATGTAGGAGTAGACAACTAATTAAATGTTATGTAATTATTATTTAATTAGTACAGGGCCACTCTGGTGGACTACTACTAGTGTATTATAAAATGACCCCCAAGGAGAAAACTATTTCCCATGCATTTATTAACTTGATAGAAAACATCCAAAAATACAATACAAGAAAGATATAAATAGCATATGAAGGATTATATAAGATATAGATAGTTCTTAGTAAGGATCATATAATTGTGGGAGATAGGTGTACAGACTATCTAATATTTGTATAAGTACCTAGTGGAATCCAACAAGAAATTCTATTAAGTTCTTCCTAAACAACTACCCTGATTGAGCTCTAAGCCTTCATGACTCTACACTAATATAGTATATCAGGAATATAACTTAGTGTAGTCCTTTTACACTAGGCAGTGATGGGCATAGTTAATATTAACTGTAGTAGAGTTGTGAGAGAGGTGGGTATACTCCTTTGACAAACAAGAATAAGCTTACAAATGGTAAAGACCACTCATTGTGAGGTAAGCAAGACCAATGATAGAGTTAGAAGTAGTATAGATAATAATGGCTTGCTTACTCTTGAAAGTGACAGTATGTTAACTATTTTTTGTAAACTAGAAGACTGAGAGCAAGATATAGCTTATATTAAGAACATGAAGAGCATTGGTAATTTCAACAGGAATAGTATCTCCAGTAGATGTATCTATCATATACTAAAGAGTGCTAGTAGCAATAGCATAAATGGTAGAGGAATTGCCAAGATAAATTGAAATACATTGCTGGAGTGGAGTATATGTGTTATTATAGAAATAACTACAATAAGGGCTAAGATAACAAGTAGTGTCTGAGTTAAGATGTCACAAATTTTATTCAAACCATAACTCTAGGAATACTTGACCAATTTCAATGATCTAAATGGCTACCAAAAGCCCTTAAGAAGATCTTTCAAACTGTACCAAAAACATCTCAAAGTGATTAGTATTCACTGAGTTATTAGTAGATCAGTCTACAATTATCAAGTTACCAAACACTAAATTGCTGATATCTCAGGAACTACTTGATGTAATTGTTTGCTTTAATAACTATCATAAAGCTCTTTTCAATGCTCTTCTATTGGCTATAAATAGACTCCAAGGCAATAAGATCCCATGGAGATACAAGGTCCTCAATGTTTGTATATAATACTGATCTTTATCCATAAATTATTATCTGTTCTTGAATAGAACAAAGGACTGCCCTAAGATAGTTAGGTTATCTCTATTTCAAGAACAATAGCACTCCTATATATAAAACAATAGGTAGTGATCATGTGGTAGGTGTAAGGACTTAGAATGAGACTTCTTAGAACTACTCCTAGTCTGAGTTGACAAGAAGAACTCGATAGAGTTCCCGTTAAATTTCCTATACTACTTATACAACTACTACATGGTCTGTGCACTATATTCCCATGGTTCCCATGTGATGTCACCTGACTATGACTCATAACCCTGTAACTCTATGACATTTAGTCATGCAATACTTTCTTATGTTCTATTCTTGTATAGTACATCCAGAAAAGTAAATAATAACTTTAGCCATTTTGCCAAGTCATGATAGTAGGCTGTTCTGGTATATAGACCACCACAATCATGTATTTAAGAACTATATATCTGAGGATAAACCTCAGACTTAACAATATCTTTTGCTACTGTCTAAACTTTGCTTTTTTGAACCTTTTGATTATTAAATCATCAACTCACAAATTAATAAGTGGCCATTTGTGATAGTTTGTTAGGTCTACTGTTTTTTGTTCCCATTGTTTTTACAAAGGATATAGGGCTTTGTTTCTGTTACAGAACAAGATAGCTTTTCTAAGAATATTTTTGTTTCTGTTACAGGACAGATGACTTACTAAGGGCTCAGAGTAGGTTTCTGTTAAGGACCTATCTTTATAGTAGGCTAGACCCCAGATGTAAAGGAGAAGGTCTGTCTCCTATTGGAAGCAAACTGGTTTATGTATTACAGTTGGTCCTGAAAGACTTTGGATTTGTGTAAACATTTCCAAAAAACCCTTGCAGGTAGCTGGAACCACTCTAAGACCTCTATTCCTCTTCTATGAGCCAGTGTGAGAAACTGGATATGATATCAAACTCTTTCCCCAAGATAGGACCTATATTATTAAAAGAACACTTTTAGTATAGTTGTAGTATAGTTTCTGCCCACCATACCTTATCTACTAAACTAAAGATGTTATGCTTACTTTTGCCTCTAAGCTATGTTTGCTATCAGAAACACCAAAACTCTTACTGAATACCTCTCACTAAAAAAGGAGAGTACAACTGAGAAGTCATTGCTGAAAAGGATAAAAATAGAACCCACTTCATCCACTAAACTCTATGATAGACTTGTTGAAGTAGACCCCTGCTGGTACAAAGTAGATGACTTCTACTTTGTATCTTGCCCTCCAGAACTACATTTTTGCAAAACCAAAAAGTTATTATGCATTAAAAAGTACAAAGAACTGCTAGAATCTACCTTGGATTGCATATTGCTATTCTTTACTAAGATAAGCAAAAACAAGATCTAGACTGAGGATCTACAGTATGACTCACTGTGAAAATGGTTCAATTGACTACAGGATATAATTATAGAGCTGGACAAAATTGGTTACAAGCTCACAGCCAAGGAGTAGAAAATGCTAAAAGATACTTGTAAGTATCTGAAAAATGTAGATTTTTCCAAACTAGTTACTAGAGTACTAGAGATTTGTAAAGCTCTTCTAGAGCTCAATATCACTATTCTATAGACATAATATGATTAGAATAGTATTCAGTATAATATAATGGCATTAAGAGGCTAAATTTGGGTATTTTTTTCTTTTACCCCCTTGAAAACATACTTAAGAACCATAATTAATTACTTAAATTAGATATGTTGACTTTTACCAACTTTACCACCACTGTTTCCTTTGCTGACTTCAGTGCTGAAAACTGGAATACACTTGTCAGAGATAGTATTAGCCCTGAGTATATGTCTTGAAATGAGACAGAGATACAGATACTGCAAAATGCACATCAGGGTACTACTCTGACCCTCAAGAACTATATTGATCAGGTGCTCAATAGAGCAATTAATCACTATAATGGTGTTTTGACCATTGCATACAATAAAATTGCAACTTTGGAGGTAGAAGTTGTCCATCTTTGGAGAGAGCTAGTAAAGCTCCCTTGTTATAAGAGCCCCAAGAAGGAAACGGTCTCCTATGCATTTAAACACTTAATCCAAAATCTCAAGTCATATGATAGGGTCAAGGTATAAATAGTGTGAGAACTTAGGTAACCAAATTATGTGACAAGGTCAAGTGATCATAGAACATTCTAGAAGAACATGTGATCATGGACTAGTAGTAGCACAGCCACTGTAAAATAGTATAAGTAGTAGTCCAATTCAAAAAAGAACTCAATGGAGTTCTTCTTGAACATCCACCTAGAGTGATCACTAAGAGCATTCACTGCCTATTGATAACATTCCTAGAAGGAACATCATCTCCAAAACCAAGGTGCCAGAGCTACCAACATTTGCAGGCTCTGAAAATAAGATACATTTGTATGATTGGTTGAGCTAAATTACTCTATACTGTTCAGTATTTAGTATTATATCAGATAATCAGAAAATTATATATGCCTTCACCCATTTACATGCTCTTGCTATCACATATATAAAATCATATTATAACAAGATTGAAGTAGGATTGAGTGTTGGTTCTTGAAGTGACTTTGCCCAAGAACTCAAAAATATTTATGAACAATGAGATGATAAAAAGGGAGCAAAAAAGAAATTAATGGTGCTCTGGATCAACAAAGACCTAGCAAAAAAGAACTTTGTCAAGTATGCAGAATAATATAGGACATTGGCAAGAATTATCAACTATAACAATAAAGTTTATATTGACAAAATGAAAGAGATTATCCCTAACAAACTGTGAAATACACTTGTTATCTATGAAATTACAAATCAATCTCCAAAAACATGGAATAACTATCTAAAGTTATTAATACAAGCATATAAGACCTTACATCCAGATAAGGTCCAGGGCACAATATATATTACTGCTACTTGGCTGCTATTTGTTATCTTGTTACACTAACTCAGTAATAGTAATTGATAATAGTAATTAGTAATAATTATAAGTGACCAATAGATTGACAAGTCAGTTAAACTCATAAAATAGCTAAGTTTATTGGCTAACAAGCTATAATCACTAGTTCAGTAATCATTCAACTACACTACAGTACCAAAAAGCTAGTAAAAAATAAATTATATAACTTAGTTCTGTAATACAGTTAATAATTTGAGTAGAAACTCAGTACAGCCACTATAGCAACTTTACTGTACTTTCTGGTTTCTTGACTTCCACTGGGTTACTCTACTAGATTTTTGGTTCTTAGGCTTTCTGGTAGTCTTGGATAGCCTTAGAACCTATTTAAATAAGAACTTTTTTCAGAAGTAAGTTGACTATCTCACTGAAAATATATTACTGTCATACTAGCAACTTTACCATACTTTTTGGTTTTTTGACTTCTCCTAGGTTATTCTACTAGATTTTTGGCTCCTTGGCTATTTAGTGATCTTGAGTGGTTTTATAACTTATTTATCTCTTTAATAAAGTTCTCAAGTTTTAGTAGCAGCACAATATATTTCTGAACTTCTCCCTTTTACTCTAGTTCTATCAACTAATCTACTACCAATAACATTAGTAAAGTTATACCCTTATTTTCCTAATAGCTATTTTGAGTGGAATTTTACTGAGATTGAACTTATCAAAGGAAAGTGGCCATCTGTTCATTGGGCTTGTGAAGTAAAAGAAGGTCATGTTAAGTAAAAAAGAATATAGTAGCATAGAAAGGCTAGAATATACTATGAATGTATACTTCAGGTTTTGGAAAGTGATATAATAAGTAGAGTCAGAGAGTAGAATACACTACTAGGTGAAGTGACACAAGAAGTAGAGTCAGAGAGTAGAACATACTACTAGGTGAAGTAAAAGATGTTACTCTCCAGTCCTGTGGATTTACAGCTGGTCCAGAGTAAGTGCAATAATAACACAAAAGTGGAATAACCTTGGTTTTAGCTTGTATACTATACCTTGATCTCTTATTGCATATATGGTTGCTTATTTTGGAATAGTGGAATATTGTCCAAGAGAGAGATAAATTTAGGAATAAGGAGTTCATATAGTAGAGAGTGTTATAAAAATATAGAGAAAGTGGATTTATAACTTTAGGATTTTAATCTATGAACTAGGTTGCTCTTATATATCTACCTAGTATATATACTACAATTGGAATAGGAAAGAGCTAGTCTAAAATACAATACTTCTAGTCTGAAATACAATACTCCTATAGAAGATAAATAATAATAAAGAATGTGAATATAAATATTAATTTATACCAAATTTTCTGGTATATGACAGGTTATAACTAAAAGAATAGATAGAAAAAGACTTCTTGTTGGCAAAAAGAATTCAGATCTATATAACAATGTTTGGAGATCATCCAATGCTCAAGCTATGATTACAAAGTTCTTATACAACCTAGAACTACAAGATCTGGACAAGAAACTTAAATTTAATAAGGATATCAGTGTAGAAAGCCTCTTTTTTATATTTCTTGTGGAGTTTGGACAATAGTTTATACATGGAAAGGTAGAAAATACTTTGTACAAGATAGTTTTCATGATTACACTTCCTCTTTTATCAACATTTATTTAAATCCTGATAAAGAGGCTTAGTTTGATGAAATGGTACTTAACTATCCTAATATCAGTTCTTCTAGTTTACAATTAGACATTCCAACTTTAACTGAACCTGGGAAATCAGTCAAGGATATTTCTCATGCCTTGCATAATTGAAGTTGTATTATTTATCAAAGAAATAAAACAAGAAAAAAGTTTACTTTTCATGATCCTATAGCCTTTTTTTTGTTTATCAAACAATTTGCTAAAGATTACCCTTACTTTATCAAAATATCACAACTTGGATTAGAGAACATTATCTACATGCAAACTCCCTTCATAGCATTCCAAGCTCTTTATAGCAACAATAAACTTGAAAAAGATATTATATGTAGAATAGTTGCTGATGCAGCTCATAGTTTTTAGAAGAATACAAACTGGGTTCTTATAATGACCTCAGTCTTCTCACCAGTCCTCAAGAGATTGATGCTTATTTTAATGTCTTTTATAGATAGTAGCTTGACAGAATATTACAAAATTCATTTTATTACAACTTTTCAAACTATTGCTGCTTAAGTTTTGCAAAAGAGAATTGTTCTTAAAAACACTATATTTGTAATTGTATGTTCTTATTTTTGTTTTAATTAATTAATTATTTGATAGTTTATGATCTAGATAATAGATTTTAGCAAAGCTCAAAGAAAAGGTTTTATTGAGGCATTTACTGATCTCTTTTTATCAAATAGAGATTCTAGAAATAGAAAGAAGCTGAGAAATATAGGAGAGAGATTGATTCAAGGATGTAGAGAGCATTTCAGAAGGTTGATTACAAGATATTCAAAGATCAATGGTATAGTTTCTGTTTTTAGAAGAGAAAGTTTATTATCAAGGTACAAAAACTCATGGAAATCAAGTTATTAGATAGATTTCAAAGTATAGTTCAATGGATCCTAGATAAGTTCCCTGATACTGCTAACTGGATAAAGTACTAGCCTTGAAAACCTTATACTCAGATGATTTTTCCCACTTGTATATCTATAAATTCTAAGCTATAGAAAGCATTGTCAGCTACAACTAATACTCAAGAATCTCTGCATTTTCAGTTATATCATGTAACTGGTTGTAATAAGAGATTTTTTGAAGGACTAAAATCTCTTTATAGTTAGGCACTTTCTTTTGAAGATAATTACAAGAACAAGTAAAGTACAGTTTCATTTTCTCTTTTATAAAAATAAGACTGAGAAATATATTTTATAATAAGTATTTTGATTCACTATGGCAAGACAAACCAATGAAAACAAGAGAGATCAAATATTTTAACATTACTTTCTACTTCAACTAAGCCTAGTTATAAATCAAAATCTTTCAAATCCCAGACTTTCCAAGAAAGAAATTCATTAATAATAGTTATAGTCCTAACTCTATATAGAAATTAATTTCTAAAGGCCCTGGCTCTCCACAAAAGAAGTCTAAAGTATATTCAATTATAAAGAATATATTTGGAAAACTATGTTATTCATAGGAGCAAAATTTGTATTGGCTTGACACATTTCTTTAGCTACTTTATATTTCTGTTTGTGGATCATTTTTAGAGTTCTAGGAAGTTATAGACATACTCCAAGACAACTCTGCTCTGTTTAAAGTCTTTGAACACTTTTAGTACTGTTTTATAGAAGATCATAACTTTACTTGGTTTTCTCAAGAATATAATACTCTATAGTCTAATTTATATACTCATCAAATTATAGAAAATGAATTTGGTTTTTAGTTATTATTTGTAAGTGATTTTTTTCTTATTAATAAAGATTATTGACATTTTTTCACAGGGCTGGTTATAGAAATAAATTGCTAAGAAAGCAAAACAAAAACAGATTGATAGTTCAACAGTCTTGTCTATATTCTTTATTCCTATGATATTCAATATCCAGTATTGCACTGGTAATAACAGAACTGAAAGAAAACATATAGAGCTGATAATTATCACAGATATAATTACTTTTTCTGATAACTATTTGTATTTCAATGGCAATTTTGAAAACTGGTTCAAATATTAGATTGAAATGAAAACTAAAACAAAACTTTTCAATACAACTTGCTGGAGACAACATAACAATTCTCTTCTATGCTCTAGGATTCTGGGTAGTATCAATTCTCTGGTGTTAAATCTATCACTTATTTTTGTTGTTAAGCTATCAGTTGGTAATGATGGAACTTCTTTAGACTAGAATATTCCTTAACATTTAAAGTCTTTAGAATCAGACAAAGTCAAGAAATCAAAACTTATCTATGATTTTATAGGTTTTAGACTTATGAATAAAGCCCAAAATTACTTTATAGTGCACTATCAAGATAGAAGTATTACTGGAGTAATAATATATAATAGAATACAAAACCATGGAAGAGTTGTTTGAGTTTCTAATCTCTATTCTTTAACACATCTTTCTGGCATCTCTCTCTTGTTATCTCCTGGTTATTTTTGACACAATGTTATTTATAGACTTTGTAGAGAAAGAAGAGCTCAAAGTTGCTTTTATAGACAATGTATCAAGAAGTGTCAAGAAAAGCTGGGAATCTTATTCTCAACCAGAGATTCTTTACTTATATTCAAAATTTCATATTAGGGAGATTTAAAGAAAATGCAACCAGAGTGCCAAATATAGAAAATCAACTCAGTATCTATCAAGACTGATGAATATATTTATCTCTCTTATACTCATGTTTCTCCAGCCCTTTCTTTTTCTAAGGAAAAAAAAGAAAACATTGTAGATTTTACAACTTCTTTTCTATTATTACTATCTATCAACTCTTCTTTACACTCTTTCACTTTTAACAAGCATTTAACTTCTACAATACCAGTCAACTATTCTATAAAAGAACTTCTCTGACCTTTTACAGATGTATAGGATCTATGAAAGCAGAAAATTCAACCAGAAGTTAATTTAAAGGTAAGTATATCAATTCTAAAATATTTGTATTTTGTACTTATTTTTAATTAGAAAGAACAAATAAAAGTTGTTATAACTACTCAACTTTTACTTTCTAAACCAAGACCCACAAAGAAAAAGTCTTAAAAAGTAACCTTTGAGAAAAGTTTTGGAAAGAGTTTTAAAAAACAGAAACATAATGAAATAATAGAAGTTGTTTCAAAAGGTGAACAAGTGCCTTATTATACCAAACTATCCAAAGTAGTAGTTGAAATTCAAGTTCTATCACCATCTTCTACTAGATGGAACTTGAGAAAAAGAAAGAGTCTAGTTTAATAAATACTATAATTAATTTGATATATATATCAAGAAAATCAAAGTTGAAATAATTGAAAATTTAAAAACAAACTATTTTTATCAACATAGTGTTCAATCCATAATCCTATTTTTTTTCCTAGTACTGAATCTTGTCTTGGATAATTATTAGTAGCTATAAATGTATAAGGTAGAGGATAAAATATTTTTCTTTGTTCATAGATAGGATTACTACAAACTTGAGTAATCAGTAGCAATTCTTCACAATAGTCAGTTGATATAGCAATTAATATGTTCAATAACATACCTGGATAATAGCTTTTTTCTTTTTTTCCTTTTACTAATTTCTATTTATTTAAAACATGGCAAAATTCACATAAATGAGTATAAAGATTACTAAGTGGTCTATATAAATGATTAGACCATTTCAAAAAACAAATACTTTGTTTTTTATGCTAAATGATTATAATAAACTCTATTCTAGCTCCAAGATTAGAATTAGCTAAAAGAAGACTTGGAAAAACAGCAGAGTTTTAAAGAACAAAAATATTTCTAATAAAATTTATTAGAAATGAATAGTATATAATTAGATAAAAGTTTATGTTAAAAAATGCCATTGTTAGCCAGAAATGACTACTGAATAGTAATGAGCATAATTTCTTTCATTTTGAAAAAACTTATAACTTTGTAAGTTTATATATTTGTTGTAGTGATTTCTTTTGTTTAAAAGGACCACTACAAGAAATAAAAAAGAAAGATGATCTGTTATGACTCAGCCAAATGACTAAGTCATTATTTATATTTCTTTTCTTTTTCTTTTATTTAATTAGGAAATCAACAGATGTATGAGAAGGAATGACTCAAAAGAAATATGTAGAACATTATAAATAGAAGTAAATATAGAATATGTATAAGTAGCATATAGCAATTGAATGAGGACTCTATTGAGTTTTCCTTGTCAACTCAAACTTAAAGGATGATTAAGTCTTCTTAGGCCAAGTTACTACACCAGAACTTAATTTCATATCTAGAGCACCATCTATCTTGGACCTTGTTCACTATCACAAATGGCCACTTACTGATTTGTGATTGGTTGATTCAATAATAAAAGTACTCAAAAAAGCAAAGTTAGACAAGCAGCAAAAAATGTTGTTAAGTCTGAGGTTTATCCTCAGATATATAGTCCTTAAATATATGATTGTAGTAGTCTGTACACCAGAACAGCCTACTATATGATTACTATTTATTGTTCTATATATAGCAGTGCTATTGTTCTTGAAATAGAGATAACATAACCATCTTAGGGCAGTCCTTTGTTCTATTCAAGGACAAATGATAATCTATGGGTAAAAATCAGTATTATGTACAAACATTGAGGACCTTGTATCTCCATGGGATCTTATTGTCTTGGGGTCTATTTATAGCCAAAAAAAGAGTATTGAAAAGAGCTTCACAATGGTTGTTGAAGCAAACAATTATATCAAGCAGTTCCCGAGATATTAGTGATTTAGTATCTTGGTAACTTGGTAATTACCAACTGATCTGCTGATAACTCAGTAAATACTGATTGCCTTGAGATGTTTTTGGTACCATTTAAAAGGTCTTCTTAAGGGCTTTTAGTAGCTATTTATGTTGTTGAAATTGGTTAAGTATTCCTAGAGTTATAGTCTAAATAAAGTTTATGACAACAAGATCCTAGGATAGGGTTTGAAGTAAGAAAGAAGGGGAGATATAAAGAAGCAGAGAAATTTGTAGTAAAGATAAAAGAGATTCAGAAGAAAGCTAAGGTAATACTAGAGAAGGTATAGAAGGAGATAAAAAAATATATAGATAGAAAGAGAGAAGAAGTTGATGAGTATAAAATAGAGGACTTGGTGATGCCTAGCACCAAAGATCTGAAATACCAAATAGTTGATAAAAGGACAAAAAAGCTGATAGAAAGGTTTATAGACTCTTATAAAATAAAGAAAATTATATTAGCAAATACGGTTGAATTGGAGTTGTCTAGTACAATTAGGATACATCTAGTAGTAAACGTTAATAGGATACATAAATATATAGAACAAGTAAAGAGACAGAGGAAAGAGCAACCAGCTCCAGTCATAACTGAGAGAGAAGAGAAATGGAAGATCGAGAAAATATTGAATAAGCAATGGATTAGAGAAAAGAATAAGTATCTAGTATGATAGAAGGGATTTATAGTAGAGTCAGATACTTGGAAAGAGAAAGAAAATCTGGGAAATGCAAAGAAGGCAATAGAGGAGTTTAAAAAGAAGTATAGAAGAGACATAGAAAATGTTAAAAAACAAGAAAGAGAAGAAGAGACCTTTAAAAGAAGAGAATTACCAGAAAGGTTTATAGCAAGAAAATTACTTAGATAGTCAGATAAGAAGTATGACAAAGAATACTGAACAAGATTAGAAAGAAATTGAAAAAGATAGAAAGAAGAAAGAGCAAGGAAGTGAAGAACAATAGAAATAATAAAAAAGAAAGAGAAGAAAACCAAACAAGAAAACTTGGGAATAAAGAAATAGACAAAAGAAAATAATAATGAAATAGAGAACATTTGTGGTCTTTATTAAAAGTTGTAAAAAAAAAAAAAATCCTTGGGATAAGAGACCTTAAGAGAGGGATAGTGTCATAATTTGACCAAATAGCTAAGTCATTATTTATATTTCTTTTCTTTTTCTTTTATTTAATTAGGGAATTAACAGACATATGAGAAGAAATAACTTAAAGGAGATGTGTGGGATGTTATAAATAGAAGTAAATACAGAATATGTATAAATAGTGTATAACAATCAAATAAAGACTCTATTGAGTTCTCCTTGTCAACTCAGACTTGGAGAATGATTAAAACTAAGTCACTATATGATTGGTCATCTCTCTTTAAGTGCTCTATAATAGAGAATAGAAAGATATAAATGAAAAACTAAGAAAAAAAGTTAAGTCAAAAAATTGTATTAAATGAAATTTATGTACTTACATTCTAAGAGTAAAGCAGCTATATATTTGGTTTTGGCTGAGTTCAAAACTTTCCTTCTGGAGTTATATGAGTATATATGAAAGTAATAAATTAGTTGAATCTAAAAAGACTTAGTAGTTGTTATAAAGTAGTTCAAAAAGCATACTATAAAAGTTGTTAAGAAAGTAATTACTTAGCTTAATATGAAAAGATAGCAGAGATATATCTCATACATATCTCCTGTCTATGATCTACCTGTGTTGCAACTAAGGTGAGATAACAAGTAGTCTATACACAATATTGGTGAGTAGATATTGAAAAATTGAATAAAAATAAAAAAACTTACTGTAGTAACATTGGAAACATCATATATAGTAAGAAGAGGTAAGAAAGACATTTCTACCATATGTTATAACCAAAGGATTGAAAATTAAGGTAAAAAAGGTTATATATGCCATATTAGTTAATAAATATAGAAAAAATTGAAAAAATTGAAAAACATACCATAGTTCTGTTGAACATATCAGGCATAGTAAAAACATATATAGAATACATCCCTACTCTATATAGTAAGATGATTTACAAGCTTTCTATAAAGACGACTGGAGTGGAGTAGACTCCAGAAGAATTCTTAATAATATTACACTTCTAAATATGTTACAATTCACCTTCAGAAGAATTCTTAGAGATTAGAATAAGGCTCCTAGAGTGTACTTTTACAATATATATACTTTTTCTACTGAGACATTACTAATCCTGTGGTCCTACCAGTTAGAGTCAGAGGTCTCCAAGTCAAGCTAAAGGAATTAAATATTATATAGTAATATTGAATTAAGCACAGGGTCACTCCAGACTATGAGTCTGGTATTTTGGGGACAGTATTGGTAAAGTCTCCTTATACTTTTTTCCAAGAAGAAAACAGTTAACTGCATACTTCAGCCAGTCAAAAGGCAAAAGAAGGTATAGTAAATGGTATAAAACACTATGCAAAGAAAAGAGTTATAAACTCTATTCCTCAAACCCTGCCTTGTCTAGGCTATCATATCTAAACTACTAGCCAATCTTGGAAGAAGACTCTTCTTTTGCCTAAGGCCAAACAAAGCCCTTTATCTTGTCCATATCACTATGCCCTGGATACTAGACAGAGGTCAGTGGACAGGTAGAGTCATTGTCTAGCAAGGTGGTCATTAAAGAAGAAATATAACAGTGAAGCAGGTTTTACTTACCTAGAATTGTGGAAATGTAGGTACATACATCTAATATTAAGAAAATCATATATATATTAAATAAAATATAATGTACCTTGGACATTACTAGTACACCTCTGAAAGATGTCTGGTATATCTCTGGAGTATACATAGTATATATATAAAGTAGAGATATAAGACAGTATATCGTCTATCTATAAAAGCAAGTAAGTGAGTAAAATAGTCAATATATAAAATTAAATGAGTACATATTCTTGGACATGACTGGTATACTTCTGAGAGATATATAGTATATCTCTGGAATATCTAGGGAAAGTATAAAGGGTAGGGATGTAAAACAGAACATTGTCTCTCTATAAAGATAAATAAGTAAGTAAAATACTCAATATATCAAATCAAATTAGTACATATCTTGGACATAACTATTACACTTCCAAGAGATGTGTGGCATATCCCTGGAGTGTCTAAAGTACATATATAGGATAGAAACATGAAACGGCATATCATCTACCTATAAAGACAAGTAAATCAGTAAAATAGTCAATATATGAAATTAAATTACTATGTACCTTGAATATGACTGGTACACTTCTCAGAGATATCTGGCATATCCCTGGAGTGTCCATTATAAGTTCAAAGAAGAGGGACAACTATATAACCTATTAGTTTACTACAAAAATAAAAAAATCAGAAAAATAACAAATTAATTGAAAAAAAATGTTACATATCTTGTGCAAGTCTTGTATACCTCCAGATGACAAATAATATATCTAGGAATATCTAGTATATCTTTGAAGTGAGTAGAGGACAGCTGAGGTCTTGTGTTCTAATAAATAACAAACAAGTGTTAACATTAATATAGTTTCCTTACTAGAACACCATATTATATATCACTTTTCTTATTGGGATACTGCATCACATATAACCTTCCTTAGTGGGATGCTGTATTATGCTTTGATCAAAAATAAATGTATTAGAAATCACTAATTAGAGTAGAAAACTGAAAAAGGCTTATATTTATACTATAAATGGTCAGTTAACTGGTTAAGAAGTCATAGAAAATTTAATAATAATAGATATAATTCTTGCTAATGTTAGCTTTGATTGCTATCAAAATCAATCTATAAGTCACTACTGTTTTCATCTTTAACTTATTTTCAATTTTATTATAGCCCTAACTTCATAAGAGGAGAGGACATAGTAGAGTTTTGAAAGAGAAGTGTAAGATACACTCTTAGATTTAATAGGCTCAAAAACAATAAATTCATACTACAAATAGTTACCTTAATATATACATAGTGTTTTACAATACTAGAGTACAAGTTTTAGTACTTCTATGAGTTTTGTCTCAAATATTCCTAATAATAACTAAGATCCCTAGATATCTTAACATCATATTTTATTACAACTTTCTCCAATAAAATAACTTGTGTCAAAAAAACCAAGACCAGGAGCTGTACTAGAAGAAATAAAATAAAAAAGATAATTGAAATCTAGAAATTACAGATAAAAATAGAAAACAAAATATCTTTTACCAAAGATAAGGAAATATCAGTACTTTTCTGATATATTCTCATATATATTGGATTTTTCATATAGATATCAGTGCTCTAAAGCTTCTAGTACCATCTATAAAGAGAGAATCCAAGTAATAAAATATTAAAACTTGATAGTAAATATATTAACTATAGCTATGCATCACCTATGTAAGTACTTTCCTATCTCAAGAATGTCAATAGACTAGTCTAGAAGCCCATTGAAGGTATTTATAAACTTGGGGACATTATTAGAAATAGACTATATAGAAAAAATGGATCTCCAGAACAATATGGAGGTTAAAGAGCCTAAAAACAATAGTTAAAACAGTGATCATATTACAAATGGCCACTTACTAATTTGTGATTTGCTGATTTAGTAATCAAAGGACTCAAAAAAGCAAAGTTAGACAAGTAACAAAAGATATTATTAAGTCTAAGATTTATCCTTAGACATACAGTCCTTAAATACATGATTATAGTAGTCTGTATACCAGAACAGCCTACCACATAATCACCATCTATTGTTCTACATATAGGAGTGCTATTGTTCTTGAAATAGAGATAACCTAACTATCTTAGAGCAGTTCTTTGTTCTATTCAAGAACAAATGATAATCTATAGATAAAAATTAGTATTATGTACAAACATTGAGGACCTTGTATCTCCATGGGATCTTATTGCCTTGGAGTCTATTTATAGCCAAAAAAAGAGCATTGAAGAGAGCTTTATGATAGTTGTTGAAGTAAACAATTATATCAAGCAGTTCCCAAGATATTAGTGATTTAGTATCTAGTAACTTGGTAATTGCAGACTAATCTGCTGGTAACTCAGTAAATACTAATTGTCTTGAGATGTTTTTGGTACCATTTGAAAGGTCTTTTTAAGGGCTTTCAGTAGCTATTTAGATTATTGAAATCTGTCAAGTATTCCTAGAGTTATGGTCTAAATGAAGTTTGTGACAGAACAAATACAAAACTATGAAAATCAACAAGAGTATTAGGCTTTAAACGAGCTACCAAATATGATTGCTCAACTTCAAGGATTCAGTAAGGCAGGCGCTCAATCTCAAGGAGTCAATGAGGTAATATCTATTAATATATCCCTCAGACCTTCTTGTTTTAGCTTTTTTCTCCAGAAGTCATTCCATATAGCACCAATATCCTGGCTAATCCCAGTTTATAGGATGGTAGATTTGGGACCACTTCTCTATTTAGTACCAATGAATTTTTCCAAGATGACATTTTCAATATAGCATGCTTCCTCTGGTATATAGCAACATTTCTCAAACAAAGAAAGCTCAAAGGTTGTAATAACAAAGATATTCCTCAACTAAAGCTATTTGGCAAAGCTGCTTGAACATTTGTATTAGCTATATATAAAGCTGGATAGGACCAAATCAATACTACAGATAACATCACTTTTCAGTCCAAGGCCAAGTCTCAATTTGGAAGGAACCAACCCTCTCTACAATCTTCTCTAGTCAATACCAATAGAGCAACAAAAATTAATCATATCCTACTATCTCTATTCTCTTGACCTAGTAAGAAAACAAGAGAGAAATTGAAAAAGGTACTTGTTAAGTATAACAAAGCCATGATACTATGCAGTTTTGCATAAGCTACCATATCTGCTGAAAATATCCTGTATATTAAAGAAGCTTTTCCAGTGTTGTCCAATAGCAAGATTCTGGATATACATAAATTGGTCTTTCTAACTATCCAGAAAAAGAAAAAGATCCAAATCACTACTAAAGGACCCTTAAGGAAATAGGCCATAGTATCTATCTTAGAGAAATACATTGACTTAATCATAAAAGAAGTTATAAGAAGATCTTACCAACACCACCCCTGGAACACTAGATTGACCTTCCAGAGCAATTCTGTATCTAATTAAATATTACTATATAATATTTAATTGTCTCTAGCTTGACTTGGCAACTCTTGACCCTGACTAGTAGGACTGTAGGATCAGGGACAGACAAGCTGTAGTAGTATATAGTATAGAATATACCCCTAGAAGTCTTATTCTAAACTTTAAGGATTTTCCTGGAGGTAAGTTATAATATAACTTAGAAGTGTAATATCATTAAGGATTCTCCTGGAGTCTACTTTGCTCTAGTCATCCTTATAGTAGTTTAGAATCTCCTAAATGAAGCCTTGAAAGAACATAGTGAACAGTCTCCTACTAGATACTCTCTCTTGTCCTCAACCAATTCTTTGTGAATTTTGCTCCATACAAATGTTATACACAGACATCTCCCAGGGCATAGCCAATGCCCTGGCATATCTGTAACACTATTTACACAAAGTTACTAGATAATAAAACAACTCAGAAACAAATATAAACAATGTTTTCTCTGCTCTGACTGCTCAGCTACAGCAGCTTATACAACTGGTCTCCAATTCTTAGTCTCTAGCCCCAATAACAGCCCCTCTACCTCCATCCGCAGTGCCAACTCCTTCTTTGACTACCCTAAAATCCTAAGCCCATCCAAAACTCTTTTCTCCTCTAGACTTTTATAGAGAGTGAAGTTTAGACCATATATTCCCTAACTTCTATATCTTGTACATATGCCTAGCTCTAGAGCAATTTAGCTAGAGAAAAAGAAGATGCTCTGGATGCTGACATTTTTCAAAGAAGGCCGGACTATGAAGTAGTCCAAGAATTTCTTTTGACAAAAAGCAGACACTGGAATTTTTTCTATCCAGAACTAGGCTAACTTTGATCAGCACTTTTCCATCCAGTTCTTCTCTATGAATACAGAGGTCAATGCAATCAACACCTTGGAGAGAGCATCCTACCACCAAGAAAATCAAACAGTAAACAACTACTTAAATGGTTTTCAAACTCTGGTCTCCAATGCTGGCTACATAAACCTCCAGACTCTGGTGGTAAAATTTTGACAAGGACTCTGAGCAAACTGCTACCATACTATATATATACTGTATAAGAGACCTACAGACACTGACCCTGAGGTATAGTATCATGCAGTTCAGAGGATTGACCAAGCTAGGCTGGCCAATGAAGCCTTCTAGTCCTTCTAATACTTGACATTTTTGTTTTTCTTAAGGTTCTCTGCTCCACATCTAGCCTCTCTAACTATGGTTCACATCCTTTAGCTCTTCCCATACTAGCCCCTCTAAAGTCTCTACCCTTGCTATCTCTTTTGTTCCTTGGGATCTCTATGGATATTGATGTAGCATAAGAGGCCTGGTCTTTTTTTCTGCACAACTACTACTATTGTAGAGAAATAGGTCATTTCGTGAAAGACTTTCTACACCAGCTCAATGTATAATAGTTAATAGTAGAGCAAAGGGAAAAGCTAATTGAAGATCTAATAGCTTTGAAGAATGTAGTTATAGCAGAAGAAATGGAGTCTCTCTCTGAAGAGGATTTTGCATAGAGCAACCAGCAAAAGATATACCCTAGTTTCTCCCTGTAAATAGGTTTACTGTACTCAATATAAAAGAAGTTAATACAAATAACAATGAACTAGCAAATATATTCTTCCCTTTTTCTACCCTAGTGGTCCATACAACTTCCTAGAGACCAAAATAGGAGAAACAATTGCCCAAACAACTTTTTGCCAATGTCCTAGATGTATAAGAAATGTCCTTGGTCTTATTTATAGAAATCAGTACAACCAATACTAGTAAACTTCACTTTATTAAAACACTTCTGGACTATAGAGCCACTGGTAACTTCATAGACTATGACTTTGTTTACTCTAAAAGGATTAATACCTAGACCATCTCTCAGCCTATACTGGTCTTCAACATCAATGGCTCTTCCAACAAGATAGGTTAGATATCAGAAGTGGTAGATATAGTCCTCTACTACAAGACCTACTCAGAGTGGATACTCCTAGCTATCTCCAGTCTGGGAAAACAAAATCTGATTCTTGGCTATACCTAGCTAAAGGACTACAATCCAGAAGTCAACTGGGAGAAAGGTAAGATCTTTATGACTAGATACCTACTCTACTATAAAGGATATCAAACATTGCAAAAGAAACAAGCTTTGAAGAGGAGACAAGAGGTTCAAGCTCTACTACACTCTTAGACAGTAATGAAAAGAAGTCCAAAATCCCATATAGAACTAACAGATAAGACTAAGAGCTCAAGGACAGATTGTTTATAGCCAAATCACTTCCCAAGCCTTGTAAAGAAACCATATAAGCTTCCACAATCACTTTCCAAAGGTTGGCAAAAAGAGCATGTTAGAGTGTAGAAATACTGGCTACTATGACTCTATTGCTCCTATATACTAGAGGGTTTAAGTTTATGTTTACCAAAGACAATTTCAATATTCTTCTGGAGCATCACTATTAGGATTATATCATAGAACTCTTGCTAGGTTCTGAACCAAAGTTGACTAAGATATACTCTCTGTTCCCAGTTGAGCAGAAGAAATTATATGCCTTTTTAGAGGAAAGCTTATATACTAGATAGATCTGCTCATCCAAATTGTCCATGATTACACTGGTCTTTTTCATTAAGAAGAAGAATAGCTCTCTCTGGTTGGTACAGGACTACTAGGCCCTTAGCTCTATAATGGTGAGGAATAAGTATCTTTTATCTCTCATTTCCAAGCTCATGTTTCAACTCTATAGAGCTAAATACTTTAGTAAATTGGACATCTATTAGGGTTTCAACAATGTATATATCAAGCCTGGAGATGAGTGAAAGATCATCTTTTGTACCAAATGTGGTCTGTTTGAACCCCTGGTGATATTTTTTAGAATGACTAACAGTCTGGCTATCTTCCAGATAATAATAAACAATATATTCTGAGATCTCATTGCAGAAGGTATTGTAGTGGTATACCTAGACAACATCCTGATCTTCACTAGGACCATTGAACAGCATGCTAAGATTATCTGAAGAGTACTAGAGATTCTTGTGGAGCACAAGCTATGTCTTTGTCTAGAGAAGTACAAGTTTCAGAAAGAACATATCAAATATCTAGGTCTAGTTATGTTGGAAAACGAGATTTCCATAAATCCTATCAAGATTACTGGAGTCTGAGAGTAGTCTATCCTGAAGTCATGGACTGACATCCAGGTCTTTCTAGGGTTTGTTAACTTCTACAAGTATTTTATATAGGACTTCTTGACTATCACTTGATCTCTTTTCAACCTCACATACTCTAACAAGGCATGGGAATAGAAGGACAAGAAGTAAGCTACTTTTGAAGCCCTCAAGATGGCAGTAACTACTACTTTAGTACTGGTCTTGCTATAAGACTTAGAGCCCTTTTGGATTGAGGTAGATAGCTTAAACTTTGTCATAGACACTGTCTTGTCCCAATAGTCTATGATGGATGGCAAGTAGAGACTAGTAGCATTCCATAGCAAATTTCTATCTCCAGTGGAAAAAAACTATGAGATCCATAACAAGGAAATACTGGCCATTATCTACACACTAGAAGAGTAGAAGTACTTCCTCAAAGGGACATCCAATTTAGTAGAGATATGGACTAACCACAAAAATCTAGAGTACTTCATAACAGTGAGAAAACTGAATCAGAGACAGATATACTGGTTTTTCTATCTAGCCCACTTTGACTTTACACTGTGTCACTACCCAGGACAGTCTATAGGTAAGCTAGATATACTTTCTCAAAGGCCTGACCATGGCAATAGAGCTTTAGACAACAAAAACATTATCTTGCTATACCTAGAACTCCTGGTAATTCAAGCCCTTGAGAGATTAGAGCTGACCAGGGTCAAACACAGTATCCTGGCCAAAGTCTACAAGAGCAACTGCTCCAGAGATCAAAAAGAGCTGGTAGCCAAGGCTGCCCTAGAACTATAGAAGTTCTCTAGCAGAACAGTATACTTCTCAGAGTGAATGAACATCAATGGACTGCTTCATTTTAGAAGGAAGATTTATGTTTTCTAGACTCTGGACTTGTACAGGAAGATCATTGCTCTGTACCACAACACAAAGATTGCTGGACACCCTAGACAGTGGAAGACATTAGAGCTGGTGTCTCACAACTACTGGTGGTCCCAAATGTCTAGGTATATCAGACAGTATATTAGCACCTGCAACCTGTACCTTTGTATGAAAGTAATGTGATATCCTTTAGGTCAGAGAGTTATATTCCCAAAGCAAGATAGGACATGCTTAGCATAAATTTTGTAGTAGAGCTCCCCAAATCTTCTGAATACAATACTGTCATGACTATGGTCAACTCTGTATCAAAGAGAGCTTACTTTATTCTAACACACACAATGGTGACTATAAAAGAGGCTACCAAACTATTCTTGTTATCGATAGACAGTGAATATCCTTAGTGATCACCCAAGGTAGATGTTCAAGAAGAACTCAATGGGGTTCTTCATTGGATTAGACTACTACTTATACTATTCTTATAGTAGCTGTACTACTATTAGTCTATGGTCACATGTTCTTCCAGAGTGTTCTATGATCACTTGACCTTGTCACATGATCTGATTACCTAAGTTCCCATGCTGTTTATATCTTAACCTCTTTGTACAATTAAGTGCTTGAATGCACAGGGACCTTTTTTCTTTTTGAGACTCTTATAACAATTCCTCTACAATGTATAGAAGTTTTACAGGCTACCCCAACATATAATTTTGGACCACAGACTCTAGTTTGTGGTACTTTTCATCTGGGAACTCTACTGACTGCTAAAAGTACAGCTAGTTTCTTCCACTACTTGGCATCTACAAACCAATAGATAAACAGAACATGTCAACCAAAAGCTAGATTAATATCTATAGCTCTTCATCAATGAGAGATAGAATAACTGGTATAGCTTGCTACCCATGGCGGAGTTCTAGCACAACAACTACATGTATCCATCCATTTAATAGATCCTATTCTTGTTCAACACTGGATAAACTTCTCATATGGGCTTTAAACCCAGGCAACAACCCTCTAGACTAGAAATGGTGAACAAGTTCATAGAACAAATGAAGGCAGCAGTCAAAGAGGCTAAGTCCGCAATCCAAAAGGTACAAGAAGATATAATAAGATACTACAACCAAAGAAGATCTCCAACTCCAGTGTCTCATCCTGGGGACTGAGTATTTCTCAATGTATTTGATATCAAGACCACTCATTCATCTTCAAAATTGTTCTATCATTGTCTTGGACCATTTGTAGTAGAATGCCAAGTAGGATCTCTAGTCTATTGTCTCAAGCTACTACATATAATGAAAAAACTTTGTCCCGTGTTTAATATAGTGAAACTGTCTACTGTTCTAGACAATCCTATACTAGGACAAAGATCAGAGTCTCTACCACTACCAATTATTATTGATAGAGAGAAGAAATAGAAAGTAGAAGAAATCCTGGACAGTTGCTGGCATTGGAGGAGGTTTCAGTTCTTAGTGAAATGGAAGGGATATAGTAGAGAGCACAACTCTTAGGAAGTGGTCTCCAACATTTTGGTCTCTGACTTTGTGGCAGGGTACTACTGCAAATACCCTGTGGTCTCCAGGTATATTTGCTGAATAAACTTTGATACAATTTTCAACTCCAAAACAATTGCTTTAAGATACAGCAATCTTAAAGGGAGGGTAAGTGTAAAGGAACCCTACCAACACCATCCCTAGAACACTAGACTGACCTCCCAGAGCGATCTTGTGCCTAATTAAATATTACTATATAATATTTAATTGCTTCTAGCTTGACTTAGCAACTCCTGACCCTGACTAGTAGGACTGTAGGATTAGGAATAAATAGGCTATAGTAGTATATAGTGTAGAGTATACCTCTAGGAGCCTTATTCTAAACTCTAAGGATTCTCCTAGAGGTAAGTTATAACATAACTTAGAAATATAATATCACTAAGGATTCTCCTGGAGTCTACTCTACTCCAGTTGCTCTTACAGAAGCTAGTATTCATATTGGTTTCATCAATGGCCTTCTGAAAAATGCCAAATCTACTATTTGGTCAGAGTTTATTTGTCTATATTTGGATAGTGTTTTCATTGCTACTAATAATGTTCCTGTACCTAGTGATCTTGGTCTCTTTGAGAAATATATTAAGTCAATTGATGGTATCAACAATGACAAAGTGCTTTCCTTTTATTATAGCAACTTAGCCTGAGACAACTTAATCACACTCCAAGTCTGAGTTGACAAAGAGAACTTAATAGAATTCCTATTAGATTCTATATACTACTTATATAACTACTACATAGTCTATACACTACTCTTCTATACTTATCATGTGACTTCATTATGTGATATGACACTGTGACATCAGTCATATAATACTTTCTTATACTCCTTTCTTATGTAGTAAGTCCAAATAAGAAAAGAAAGAAAAGAAAAAGAAAAAAAATATAAATAATAATCTAGCTGTTTTGCCAAGTCACAACACTTATTTGCTGCAATCCAAATCCTATCTCAAGATTACAGGCATCCTATATATCCAACCCAATAGCAATAAACTTACTTATAAGGATATTATCAACTCAATCAACTATACCAACTTGTTCAAAAACATCTCACTTGTCTCAAAACCCAGAGTTATTAAAGTATCACCTAAGTCAGATATAGCTATTGTTTGGCTAGATATTTGAAATTCACAGAACAGTTTCAAGGCTAAGCTTTTTATTAACCACTTTTTTAATTTTGGTTATTGTATTACCACTATTAAAGGAACCAATATAAACTCTGGTATATCTCAGTGTTACGACTATTGGAAGTGGGGTCACTCTATATTTTCTTGTAGAGCTTATGGCTCTAAATGTCAGAAATGCAGTAGACCTCACAAAATTGAACATCATAGAGATATGGCTTGGTACTGTAAAGCTAATTTGAAAATTAACCCTTCCAGACCAGAAATAAAAGCAGACAAACCTCATTCATTCAAATGCATCAACTGCAAGGGAGATTACACCATCAACAATAACAAATGTCTATTTTAGAAGAACCAATTTAATCATGAATGATATAGCAAGAAGTCATAAGAGCTCTAGGAAATCAGGGCTAATTTGATCTACTCAGTTATAAGTAGCAACAAACTATGAATATTCACAACCTATAGATTTTTTCTCAAAATGTCAAGAAGAACAAAATTCTTACTGATATTATTCTAGAGGAACAAAAAAATACATCAGATATTATTCTTATCCAAGAGTTCCCTTGCTATTTCATACACAATTTTTCTAGCAATACCAATCCTAAAGGAGATCTATTATATAGTGCTCCTAAGTATTCTGAATAGTCATTCCTTATTTGAAATAGTAGTTCAATCAATGATATCCCTTGTATTACCACTTATATTAACAAATAGGTTTCAAAACTCAAATTTCTGCTCAGGTTAGACATTATCAATTATTGAGACATCAATATCATGTTGTTTCATAACAATCAAAACATTAACTACATTTTAAATGTTTATCTAGACAACAATCAGACAACCTTCCAAATATTATGAGACAATGTCAGAAATATAGGAAACACTGTCACAATAATAGGCAATTTTAACATAAGAGACTATGACTAGGACCTTTTTTCCCCCTATTATTCAATCTATACTAAGAATCTCACCCTTATTGCTAATAGCTTAGATCTTGAGTTATTCCCTCTATGCAATCCAGGCCCTATAAGATACACTAACAATCCTAGAGATACTAACTTAGTTTTAGATCTTATTTTTCTCCTTTTTAACAACTGCAGATTTACCAAGCATCTTCTATTCCCAGACAAGAGAAAGCCATCCAATTATGTTTCTATGGTCATTGAAATTAGCATAAAGGAAGAAGATATTAATATCACTATTCAATTTATCAAAAAGAACAACAAAGCTGAGGAAAAGTTTGTTACAGAAATCAAAGAGAATATCAAACTTTTGAATACAGCAACTATTAGCAACAACAGTAAACTCAAGCCCTGGTTAACAATCTAGTACTAATATTCAGAGATGTATGGTCCAAACATGCCAAAACTAGCTAAATTACAAAATATTCTAAAGAGTAGTGGAACCAAGAGTGTACTAACAGTCTTGATAACTATTGCACTCATAGCAATTGTGTTAATTGGAAAACCTTCAAAATATCAGTTCAGTTGGCCAAGAAAAAGTTCTTTGGCAACAAAATACAAGAAATCACAACCTCAAATAAATGACCATGGAATCTTATAAACTGGATCAAAAAGAAATTGTTGTCTACCACCAAAACCATCACATATAAAGAACAATCCTGTAATACCCTTGAATCACTATGGAATGCTCTACATAGTTTATACAACTCTACTAAAAACTGCCAAACTAACGAAAGATTCCTAAATGATATAACATAATATAATTCCATAGAATAACCTTTATTTTTTTATTAAAAAGTTAAATATGCAATAGCTAAGTACTTATCTTTCTCTACCTTTAGTCCCAATCATGTCTCCTGAAGATATCTTAAAACCATCATTGCTGATAGCATATACCTTAAAAAAATTGTAGATATAGCTAATACTTGTATACTTCCAGAAGTCTAGCCTGGGTACTTTAAAGAGGCTACTTTGGTTGTTATACCCAAGCTCTATAAAGATTTGTATAATATCTCTAAATTGTTTTACTCTATAGTACTTCTTAACACAACAGACAAACTTATCAAAAAGGTTATTAGCAATTACCTTTAATTTTATATGTTGGCAAACAGTTTCTTGGATCTTAATCAGCTTGGTAGCATTAGACAATGCTCTACTATTGACATAAGCACCTACCTCACCTATATTATTTGTGTAGGCTAGACTAAACAATATCACACTAGTATTATAGCATTTGATATTATTCAGTTTTTTTTTTCTCTCAATTATTCATTTTTTTCTTCATATTTTAAGAAAGCAGGCTTAAACAACAATATAGTTAAATTCTTTGACAACTACCATTCCAACAGGTCAACAACATACACTTGGAATGGTTTCACCTCTCCATCATTCAACACCAGTGTTAGTATAGGCTAAGGTTCTGCCCTTTCTTCCATTTTGTCTACTATTTATATAGCTCTAATTATAAAAACATTCAAAAAAAATTTTACAAGAGAAGAGTTATAATCTGTTTTCTGCTTTCCTCTTCTATAGCTACAATATTATATCTAAACTTCTTCTTAATGCAGGTTTTACCATAGAACATAGCAAATCTGAGGTCTTTTACTTTACTAGAGCTCAAAACCCCCTAAACCTCTCCATTAATCTTTCCTTAGTAAGAGAATCTGTTTTTCAACCTAAACCTATCTAGCAATACTTAGGCTTTTTCTTTGACCAAAAACTCAACTTTTATCACTATATACATTATTATGTCATAAAATACCTCTCAACTCTCAATGCTATAAAGCTTCTGGGCAGCTCTTTATAGGATATTCTTCCCCTTCAAAAGTGTCTGTTGTATAGAATATATATTCTCTCTATTACTTTATACAGCTTCCAGCTATAGTTCTTCAAAGGAGCTTCTGTTGTTAAAACTTAGCAAAACTTAAAAAAATACAAAAAAGAGCCATATTATAAATTTTAGAAGTATTCTTTACTTCTCCTACAGAAGATGTTGAGGCCATTGCTAGTCTTATACCAATATACCTCTACTTACAAAAGCTTAATAGTTGTCATCACCTCTATTATAAATTGATACCTCAGTCCTATGCCATTAACTCATTACTAGACATGCAATATGCCAAGAATTAACCCCTTTACAAATTCTCAACTCAAAATCTCATAGCAAAACAAAAAATGAAACTGAAAAGTTCTATCAAAGATGTTAATATATGGTTATCAGAAGTCAATAAAAGTTTCTTAACTTTTTATTCTATTTTTTCTCTTAGTTTGAGAGTAGTCAATTATTTTTCTAACAAATTTTTATTTTATTCTTCTATTTCATTAAACAAAGAAGACATTTATAAACATCTAGAAAACCTCAATGAAGTCTTCTGCCAGTTCCAAATATCCCTATACTAAGTCACTATCATAGCAGATGGAGGTGTCAAGAAGTCTAATATGACTACTACTATTGCTTACATCTGGAAAAACAATACTATCATAAAACAAACAAGAGCTTACCAATAAATATCATCTTTGTAAAAGCTAAGCTAATGGCTATTCACTCAGGTTTCATTTTCACCATGAAAAAACAAGATGTCCATGAAATTATTATCATTACAGACTTAATAATAGCAGCAAAAAAGATATTCAAGTTACATATTGGTCCTCTCTAAACTTCTATTGTTCTTATAGTAATTGGAGTCAAAGAATTCTTAGCGAGAAATAATTGCAACTGTATATGCTTCTGGTACTGTTTAAGTAAAGCCAAGTGGTCTAAACACAAGATTATTAATACCCAAGTAAAGGAAGCAAATGATTTCTCTATACTATCCAGCAAAAACTCTTTTTTATTTAGTAGAAAAAAAGAGTACAATGACATCTTGAAGGAGTGATAGGATACCTTCCCAAACAATTGCAAAAGAAATCAACTCTTTCTGGACCTTGAAGACAACAAAAAAAAAGTTCTAAAGCTAATATATGCTAATGGAGGCTTATAGCTCCCATTTGTAAAAAGCTCCAATTCCTTGTATATAAGATTCACTCATATAACCACCGGACATGTTTTCATTGGTGAATACAAACAAAGATTCTTTCCAAATTCTCTGTTTAGCTGTCTATGTGGATAGACTAACATCTAAGATTGTAAACATATTGTTATACAGTGTAGTCTTTACAATTAGGCCAAGGAATATCACTATAGGGAGTTTTGTATACTTCCTAATGTAGAGTTCTATAGTATTTAGCTTTGATAATAGATAATCACCAGAGAGAACAAGGCAAATCTTATTGCAGAAATGTAGAGTATATGCAGTATACATATATCTTATGTTCTTTCTCCAAATTTAAATATTCTTTTTCTTTTTTTTAATTTTTTCTCTTTTTGTCTATCTCTTTTATATATATATATATATATATATAAGTAGTTTTACTCTATATAGCTACTACAGCCTGCCAATGTACTCCATGTAATAAATCATTGATTTAAAAATAAAAATAATAATAAAAAAGAATCTAGACCCTATTATTTCTGGTTCAATTATTAGCAGAAAGAATTAAAGGAAAAATCCAAAAGCTTATAAAAGCTTTAGGTCTGGGGTTGTGAATAGTACTGAGATATTTTCACCAGGCTGGTTTTGTTTGGACCATGAAGTATAATTTTAAATCCATATTAGATTTTTTTACTAATATAATTAATAGAAAAATCCTAAAACCAAGATTATACTATCTTCCTCAATACATCAAAACATGGATAAAGAGGTCTAGAGCTGGCTTTAAAAAATTACTAACCCTCTCAAGTTTATGGACAATATTCTTTCCATCTCTTATCCAACTTTTTATGATGTTGCTTATTAAGTTATGAGAAAACTGAAAACAGACTCTATCATAGAACAATATGCCTCTCTTTGGCCCATAGTCTACTCAGGGTTGTCTCCAATTACTAATAGAACCTTCAAAGAGTACAGGGACTATTTTGGGACCACTTCCTAGTATAATCAAGTAGTGACATTTGGATTATATCATTTAGCCACTTTTAACTTGTCTGAACTTGGAGCAATACTTTAGTATAACCCAGGTGCTATTATACAGTTTTGTAGGAATCTCTTATTTTATAGTGTCAATGAATGGGAAAGTGGAGATAGATACTGTTATGTATCTTTTTTCAGAAAAGATATCTTTGAAAAATTGGGAGTAGAGATACCTAGATGGGCAGTTTCTTCTATATAGTTTTAAATATATATATATTCTATACCTACAGTAAGGCTAAACAATAAAATATACAATAAAGAGACATTTCATCAGGTTGTGGTGTCCCAGTAAGAAAGGTAATATGCAATATAGTATCCTAGTAAGGAAACTACATTAATATTAACACTTGTTTGCTATTTATTAGGATACAATATCTCAGCTACCCTTCACTTACTTCAAAGATATACTGGATATCTCCAGATGTATTATTTGTCATCTGGAGATGTACAAGACTTATACAAGATATATAACATTTTTTTCAATTTATTTGTTATTTTTTTGATTTTCTTACCTTTATAGTAAACCAACAAGTTATATAGTCACCTCTTCTCTTTGAACTTATAATTACACTCTAGGGATATGCCAGATATCTCTGAAAAGTATACCAGTCATGCCCAAGGTATATAATAATTTAATTTTATATATTGACTATTTTACTGATTTACTTGTCTTTTGTCATATACTAGAAAATTCAGTATAAATTAATATTTATATTCACATTCTTTATTATTATTTATCTCCTATAGGAGTATTATGTTTCAGACTAAAAGTATTATGTTTCAGACTAGCTCCCTCTTACTCCAGTTAGTATATATATAAGGTAGATATATAGTAGTAATCTAGTCTGTAGATTAAAGTCCTAAAGTTCTAAAGTCTCAAACCATCTTCCCCTATATTTCTATAGTGCTCTCTACTATATAACTCCTTACTCCTGAATTTACCTTTCTCTTGGATAACATTCCATTACTCCAAAATAAGCAACTACATATGTGACAGAAGATTGAGATACAGTGTATGAGCTAAGACCAAGGTCATTCTACTCCTGTATCATCATTGCATTCTCTCTAGACCAGCTGTAAAACTATAGGACTGGAGAACAATATATATTATCTCATCCAGTAGTGTATTCTACTTTTCAACTCTACTCATTGCACCATTTTCTAGAGCCTGAAGTATGCACTCATAGTATATTCATAGTAATTCACAGTATATTATAGCCTTTCTATACTACTATCTCTTTTCTACTTGACATCTTTATAAGAAGACAACATACTGTCTCATATCTCTACTCTTTATACATACTCTAGACATCTTAGAGATGTAATATACATCTCTTAGAAGTGTATTTGGCATGCCCAAGATATATAGTAATTTAATTCAATATATTGAGTATTTTACTGACTTACTTGCTTTTGTAGAAAAACAATACACCATCTTGTGTTTCTACCCTTTATGCTTTCCCTAGACATCCCAGGGATGTTTCAGACATTCTCTGGATGTGTTTTTATTTAAATATATCTACTATTTTCTCACTTTTTTACCTTTATCAATAGATAATACATTATCTATCTTTTTCTTTCTTTTTACTTATGCTAGACACTCCAGGAATAGGCAAGCCACTGCCTGGAGGTGTACCTGCCATATTCCAAATACATAACATTTTGCTTTAATTTATTTGTTATTTCTTTGATTTTCTTGTCTTTGTAGGAAGTTAACAAGTCATCTACTTTTCCTCTACTTTGCAGCCTTGTTATTTAATTCAGACATCTTATGGGCACTCTTAAGGCATGCTGGTGGTGTTTTTGAAGTGTTTCTATTGTTCTTGACATCAGTAATAATTTCCCTCAAGTTTTATTCAATTTTATGCTTATTTTCTATTTTGCTGACTTTTCATCTTTAGAAGTAGAGGAATCAGTAACTTTATGTTATCTATATATAACAATATTTTCCCAAATATACTTTCTTTCAAAGCCAATGTCATTCTAATAAAAAATGGTTTTTGTTGCTTTTTCTTCTATCATTCTATTCACAACTATATTTTTTTTGTTTTACAAAAGAAATTAATCATGATTTATAGTAGTATCATTTGTTGGGCTCTACTTTTATCTTTTCACAAAAATTCACTTGTTTGACTTACATAAACAAATGGACTATTATTTATGGTTATTAACATTTTTTTCTACTTGCAACTTCTGATTTTCTTTTAGGAAAAAGAATAGCTTATTATTGGAACTTGTATAGTTGTTCTAGTGGTATTTCCAAATTCTGAGTATATCTCAAAGACTGAACTTGTAATATAGACAAACAAACAGTAATTTCAGTATATTGGTGAGATTCCTAACATATTTCTTGAACTATACATATATCACCAATTTATAAAAGTAATACTCTATTTATACTCTACTACTTTTCTACTGCTTTTTCTACTACATCTCTACTACATGTGGTACTGCACTGTATTTTGTTACATAATGTCACATCATATCACATATTCTTGCATAGTATTAATTTTAATAACAGTATTATACAACTAGAATTCTTGAGTAAAGATTAATTTTTGAGTTATAGAAATCTTAAGCTCTGTTATTGTATTGTCTTAGATCAAAATTATGTATTTATTTAGATTTCTCTACATTTTCATAGTATGTTTCCTAATAGAACATAGCCAGTCATTGTACTACAATTTTACTAGATATATTTTCAAGTATAAAAGAAAATAATCTAGATAAAATTTATATAAAAATATACAGACTTATCTATATTTAACAACTGCTTTAACTTGTCACTTTCACTCATATCCAATTTGTTCTTATTTCCATGTCAATATATGTGTCTATTCTCTTCCTAAACATCTCAATGACCTCAGAGTAACCCTTGATATAGTATATAGTAACTACAATACACAGTAGAATAAAAGATAATGTAAATTATTGATGATATTATTGCAATATGATATGTTTGTGACAGAATGCAGTAAGTGTAGTAGAGGATGTGGTAATTTCTCTATGCTCCAATGGTACCATCTAACAAAGACAATAGTAATAGGTTAATTTCTTAAGTGACTAGATTGTGGACTAAAGCAAAAACCAAATCTATGAATAAAACTGATAAACCAGAATCCACCAATACCTTTGCTGGTCTCAAAAATGACTTAGAGTGGACCTCTAGATATAGGCCCTTTGGTTTGGATAATGAGATAGCATGGGAAATAATATATAGCTTCTTGTAAGGTTCTAGATAGTTGGCTTTTTAAAAAACAAGAATACTACCAGTTCTTTTTTTGTAAACTCTGATAAAAAACTCATGAAGATGACAAATGCAGTATACTTTTCTAGAGAGATCTGCTATTTAGCAACCTATCTGGGGCAAAGTTTAGCTAGATATCTCAAGTTTGTTATTGATAGGCAGTGAATGCTCTTAGTGATCACCCTAGGTAAATATTCAAGAAAAACTCAATAGAGTTCTTTGTTAGATTGAACTACTACTTATACTATTTTATAGTGGCTGTACTACTACTAGTCCATGGTCATATGATCTTCCAAAATATTCTATGGTCACCTAATCTTGTCACATGATTTGATTATCTAAGCTCCCATACTATTTATTCCTTAACCCCATTGTACGACTTGAAATTTTGGATGAAGTATTTGAGTGCATAGGAAACTGTTTCCTTTTTGGGGCTCTCATAACAAAGTTACTGTAGTACAGGCACAATCCAAGATCCATTCTACATTGACACTCTACTGGTATGAGTTTGCCATCAGGATCTAAAATTTGTAACAGGTTATAGAGTTGACTTGTTCCTAAGAAAGAAAAAGATATTTGGGTATAGTCAAGAGAATTAGAGGTAGAGGATAGTATCCTGTTTGGGATGCTACTAGTTGATAAAGCTTTGAACTTTGGGTTCTTTGGAGAATGACCCTGGGTACTTTTTGCAACTTGGTATCTCTGTCTATTATTATTGACTCTCCTCCAATAGTCACTGTTAATTTTTAGCACTGCTCTTTTTAGATCTTCAAAGGTAGATATATCTTTCTTGCTAAAGTACAGCTCTTCACTAATCCTCTCTAGTATTATATCCTTGACTACCTTCTGTAAAGAATGGTCCTTCCATCTAATTCTATTCTGATATTTTGCAAATTGTATGAGATAAGTCATGGCTTTTTTATTATATGGAAACAGGATTGCTATAATGGTGTTTTTATTGTTATTCTCTGAAGTATAAGATCCAAAAATGTTTGACAACTTTTGAATGAAAACAGACCAATTCTCAAGAAAATCAAAATCTTGGAGAGGATCTAGCTTGTTGATAAAAGGTTCAAAGTAGTCCAATGCTATTCTCCTCAGGTATGAAATGGCAAAAAATTCTTCTCTGTGTCTTTGATAAACTCTCCTTTGTAAGCTCTAAGATAAATCTGATACTAAAATATAAAGGCTCAAAGATTGTTAGCATTGCCTCCACTAAAGGTATCTGGTTCCCTGATTCCTCTAAGCTTCTTTTGAGTATGTGGTATAGACTGTATTACAAACTTCATTTGGACCATAACTCCAGAAATACTTGACTAATTTTAACAATCTCAATAGCCACCAAAATCTCTTGAGGAGATCTTCCAAAAGGTACCAAAAGTGTCTCAAAGCAATCAGTATTCACTGAATTATTAGCAGATCAGTTGGCAATTACCAAATTACTACACACTAAATTACTAATATCTCAGAAGCTGCTTAACATAATCATTTGCTTTAATGACCATTATGAAACTCTCTTCAATGCTCTTCTTTCAGCTATAAATAGATCCTGAGGCAATAAGATCCTATGGAGATACAAGGTCCCCAATATTTGTACATAACATTGATCTTTACTCATAGATTATTATCTGTTCTTAAATAGAACAAAGGACTACCCTAAGATGGTTATATTATCTCTATTTCAAGAACAATAGCACTCCTATATATAGAACAATAGGTAGTGATCATGTAGTAGGCTGTTCTTGTGCACAAACTACTACAATCATATATTGAAGAACTATATATCTGAGGATAAACCTTAGACTTAATAATATCTTTTGCTACTGTCTAAACTTTGCTTTTTTGAGCCTTTTGATTATTAAATCATTAACTCACAAATCAGTAAGTGGCTATTTGTGATAGACTGTTTGGTCAAGTTTAGTAGAGCTATTCTAAGCTCAAGGTTAGAGATATCTGGAGCTAGACTAGGGGTTAGTTGTCTGATTGGGTCTGGTAAGGGCAAGTCCTGATTCTCTGTCTTTTCTTCAAGCAGGTGTTCTTTTAGTATGTTGTCTAGAGAGTTCTGTAATGACTGTCTCTGATTATAGATATAGGAAGCAGTAAAAGATTATTTTATTGGAGTAGCTGTAGTTTTGGGGAGACTTCATCTCACTAATGTCCTGTATGCTCCAGAGGCTAGTTATACACTTATCTCCATTAGTTGACTTGATAAAAAAAGGTTTTTCAACAACTTTCTCAAATGGAATATACACTATCTATGAACTTAATAGTGATTGAGTTAGGAGTATTTCCAAGTCTTATTGTAGACTGTACCAAGTAAATTATGTAACACCAGGTCTTGAAGATTCTGGAACTGTAGCAGCTACTCAGAAAGTCATTTGTTTAAAATAAGACAATAGGCTATATTTGTTGAAATATAACCAAAATAACAATAAAGCTGTTCTAGATCTTGTTATAGGTCTTTATGTTGTTTTCTTATCAAAAGAAAATACTTCATTTTTCTGTAAACTATGTGTTTATGCTAAGACAACTTATAAGCCTGTTCTGGAGGAAAGAAAAAGGGAGAGAGCCAAAGAATTCAGAAAAAAGATTTATTCTGATATCTGGGGTCTAGCACCAACTGAAACACTTGGAGGAAAGTGATACTATGTTATCTTCATTGATAATAGCACCTGGTTCACTAGTCTTACACTTATGAAAACAAAAGATGAGACATTCTGTGCTTACCAAGATTTTGAAACCTAGGTAGCAACTCAACTAAAAGCTGTTATCAAAATACTACATTCCAATTGCAGTGAAGAGTATTTTTTCCAGTCAATTCACATCCTACCTTAAGTCTAAGAGTACTTACCAGAAATTAACAGTTCATAATACCACTACTAAGAATGAAATTGCAGAACATTGCCATTACATTATTAATAAACATGTTAGAGCATTATTCTATAGATATAATATTCCTAACTCAAGACATCTATGGGAAGAAGCTATAAAACATGTTATATGGCTTTTAAATTGAATATTAACAAAAACACTAAATAGAAAAATACCTTACAAAGTAGTCTTTGGAAAGAAACCAGATTTGAGCACTATTAGAGAATAGAAAGAAAAAGTATAAGTAAGAACTAAAGGCAGAGACAAGCTAGGAGACTAGATAAAAGAAAGCAAATGAATAGATATTGATAAGCCATCAAAGGAATGTAGAATCTATTTGCTAGAATAAAGAACAGTAACAGTTGAAAGAAATGTCTACTTTAATAAATATAAGACCTCAACAGATACTTAGGTCAAAAAGAAGGAAAACGAACCAATTATAATTAACACAAGATCTGTAGATCAAGTTTCCAAACTATTATCAACATCTTCTTTAACATCTACTCATATGTCCACTCCCAATCTACCAAAGACTAAGTCTTCAAGATCTAATATTTCTTCTAGTAATATTAGCAATAACAATAATAACAAGCTCTTTTTTATTCCTGAATTCCAAGAGAAAAGAATTTATAAACTTTTATTCAAAGCACATGAAATCTGTAATAGAAAAGCTATTGGAGCAATACTGTTTTGACTCTATGGCTCAAAGCTTCCAAAGATTAGTGAAAGCAACATTGATGGTGGAGAAAAAGAAATAAAAGATCAGATTGGTGATGGAAAGGAGAAAGTATATGTAGTAGGTATAGATTAGGTTAATAAATTAGCATTGGTAATAAAAATCACAAATACTAAAGCTCTCAAATCTCGTAGCTTAGCTAAGGCTAAAATAAAACTGAACTAGCCTTTCTGGAAGCAAGCTAGTACTAAAAAGTTGCAGATACTAGAAGAGACTAAGATATAGAAGCTAGTGGACTTACCTGATAGTACAAATGTTATGATAAATCCCTAGGAGATACAGAGGAATATGATGAATAGAGAAGAGATTTTTTTCTTAATGATCACTGTAAAATTGATTATCTTGAAGAAGACAGATATAAATGAAGATTCAATTCATTAGATAAATAAGAGAGGATGGGAGGACTGGACCACTGTACTTAATAACTATAATTGGCTGATATTAATAGTAACTACTAATTAGGATCTTTAATGGATCTAGATCTAGAAAGACAAACAGTACTTAAACCTAAAGAAGAACTAATCTGAATAGGAACTATAACAAAAGAACACTTAAATAGACTCACAGACAATTACACTTCTAAAACAGACATTGGTAGTAACTTGGACATTAACAGTCACAGACAGTATTATCTACTTCTCTATTAGAATAGATTAGTAGAAGTGTTCATAAATACATCTAGAAAGAGTAAAGAACTCTAAGTTCTTCCTTTCTTTCTTTCTTTTCTAAATCTCTGGTTTAAGAGGACACTTCAAGAAAGTATTGTTATAATTGACAATCATCTCTGGAGTGAACATTGATTAGAAGACAACTGGATATACTTTTGTTGAAACACTCTAATAGGATATTATTTGGAAAGTAATAGTATAAGAACTATTAGTTATTTTTAGGCAACAAATACACTTGAAGTCTAAGTTATAATAGCAAATCTCATTGGTTCAACTTGGGTATTCAAGATAAAAAAAGATACTATAGGTACTGTAGCACAGTACAAGACCTGTCTTGTTGTACAAGGTTTTTACTAAGTCTCTAGTATTGACTATTTTAACATCTTTGCTCCAGTTGCTTATTTCTTATCAATTCATACTGTTCTTGCAATTGCTGCTGTACTTGACCTTGAAATATACTAGATCAACATTAAAGAAGCTTATCTGTTAAGGTATGGACTTAGGACTGAAGCTCTAATCCCAACTAGTAACAATTGAAAGAAAAAAACTCAATAGAGTTCTCTGTTGGATTTCTACTACTACTTATACAAATATCCCATGGTCTGTGCACCTATTTTCCATGGTCACAAAATTATTACTAATAACTATATATTTCTTACATAATACTGTTCCATACTATTTATATCTTCCTTGTATTGTATTACTAGAGATTCTCTATCAAGTTGATAAATATATAGGAGATATTTTCCTTTTTTGGAGCCAGTTTATAACATTATCTGAATAGTGTTCTTACTAAAGACAAAGTGGTTTATATATATTAACTGCTTGGTTTGCATTCCATCAACTTCCCAAAGTATATTTATCATGACACAGTCAAAATAGCTAAGTCATTATTTATTTTCTTTTTCTTTTTCTTTTAATTAGGAAACTGAGAAATGACTAAAAGAAATATACAGGAGTCCATAAATAGAAGTAAACACAGGATATATATAAGTAGTGTACTATAATCAAATAAGAACTCTATTGAGTTCTCCTTGTCAACTTAGACTAGGAATAGTTCTAAGACGTCTCAGTCTAAGTTTTTACACCAGAACTCAATTCCATATCTAGAATACCATTTGCCTTAGACCTTGCTCATCCTTATTCTCATAACCATCTCAACCCTCGACCAGTAGTTACCATGATCACTAGTCATCTCTATATATAGCCAGGCCCTTGGCTTAAGGGGACTTGTCAATCAGTTAGGGATGTTATGACACAGCCAAAACAGCTAAGTTATTATTTATTTTCTTTTTCTTTTCTTTTCTTTTAATTAGGAAATTGGTGGATGTGTGAGATGGAATAACCAAAGAGAGATGCATGGAAGTTTGTAAATAGAAGTAAATACAGAATATGTATAAGTAGTGTAACATAATCAATGAAAACTCCATCGAGTTTTCCTTGTCAACTCAGACTAGGAGGGTATCTAAGTCATCTCGGGCTAAATTACTACAAGGGATTGACAGTAGAAGCACAATACCAAGCTCAGATATTGTATCTAAGACCTGACCTTGCAATTGAGCAGTGCTCAGTAGTTTACTTGTATTCCTTTTATTCTATAAACCTTGTGCTGAAGTCCCATTGTGGGCTGTACATGCAGAGGAGTAATGCCGTATCTTTAGGAAGGTATTTAGGTTAGAGATCCTCTCCTCAGGATGATAGTATAACCATAGTATTAGGGCAGTAGTAAGTAGGGTAGTAGGTGTCTAGCTGGATGAAGATCTTGTACCCCAGTAGACATAACATTAGTAAGATTACTCCTATTTTGACTTCTCTGGAGATGTAGTACCATATCTCTGGAACAATACAACTCTCTTATAGGCAGTATGCTCAACCAATAGTGTGCCCTAGCCAAACTAAGGGCAGAAATAGAGAGAAGGGAAGGAAGAATGTATTGGGGGTATAGAAAGTTTGGGTACCTGGCCTGTAACTGTAGGAATATGAGAGAAACAAAAGGGAAACCAGTTCCCTAGAATAGATTTGAGGTGATAGCAAGTAAAGTGATGCAATATAGAGTGAGGGAGGAAGCAAAAGTAAGAAGGCAGGAGACAGTTGAGGAAGGGGTACAATGTTTCAGATGTCAGAGAGTAGGACACTACAAATAGAAGTGTTTAAATATTAAGGTGGAAAAGGAAAGGAGAAGTGAGGAAGTGGTATATGCAGCTAGTCTGCAAAAGGCATAGCAGGAGAAAAGACCAGTGTGCTCCTTGTGGAGAAAGGTGCAGAAATACAGTGGTGCATGGGGAATGCCTCCAAGAAGTGCAACACTAGAGCAGAGAGAGTGGATGACCAAATAGGAGGTTGTGACATTTGTGAAGTGTGAAAGATGCAACTACAAAGGTACCAAGACATATAAAAACCAGAGGCAAGGGTTTGTTTCTGGTGAACAATTAAGAAATGTGTGGTACAACAGTTGTCTCAAAGCATAGAAGTGGAGAGAGGACACAGCAGGAGAGAGAAGAGTAGTTGTCGTAAAGTATAGTCAATGTGGAAGGAAAGATATAGTTAAGAAGATACCAGAGAAAGATAGGAAGAAAATCTTGTGCCCAGAGTGTGGGACAGGAAAGAAGTAGCTATAGTGGGACTGGAGAGTAGCAGCGTACTCTAGAAAGGGAGAAGTGCAGCAAAGCGGCACAAGAAAAGAAGCTCCAAAAAGCACAGAGAAAGAGGAGGATAGACAAAGAAATATTAGGAGAATATTCAAAATGTTAAGAGAAGTATAGTTAAATATAGGGATAGAAAAGGTAGATATGTATAAAGGCATAACTATAAAAGTACTCCTAGATAATAGTGCAACAGAAATGTTTATGCATAAAAAGATGGTAGCAAAATACAGGTTTAAGCTGCAAAAGCTAGAAAGACCAGTAACAGTCAAAAATGTAGATGGGACAAACAATAGTAGAAGAGCTATTACACACCAAGTGGAAGTAAACATGTACTACAAAAACTATATAAAAAGGATGAGAATGGATATGTGCGACTTGGGAAAAACAGATGTAATATTGGGGATGCTGTGGTTGCAAGCATACAACCCAGAAATTAATTGGAAAATAGAAGAAGTCAAGATAACAAGATGCCCTCCATTATATAGGAAAAATACAAAACTGGAAAAGGGACAGAAAGCAAAGAAAGGAAAGAGAGTAGTGATAC
>Ga0154004_1000025_pt1 | contig 42636 bp, 45 predicted proteins | sample TSFL088MetaG_FD_104727 | JGI IMG/M metagenome (GOLD analysis project Ga0154004, IMG submission 104727) | Attine ant fungus gardens microbial communities from Florida, USA - TSFL088 MetaG | ecosystem: Host-associated > Fungi > Mycelium > Unclassified | place: USA: Florida, Lake Talquin State... | reverse complement strand
GCAGGTTATGCGAAAATTCCGCTCCAACGGAATGCGAATGCTGTCATTACCATATCGTGCATATAACTTTTGCGCGGCTGACAGGCCCGGTTTTTGCGAAATTTGCGATCGTTCATTATTTTCTGCAATTTTCCAGCTCGGTTGTACAATTTTTGATCTTGACGGTGGAGATGTCACAAACGCGATTGGAGCAGTCAAGAACGCTGAAGAAGTAGCTGGTTCAGTGATTGCTGCGTTAATTGATGAAGGTGTTTTGGAACGGCCAGGAGAAGAAATATGACAAAGGAACGTGCATTGATGAATTTTGGTTCAGTGAAGCCAACGACAAAAGTCCCCAAAGGGCCGACAGAAGAATTAACAAGGATAGGGGAAGCGTCAGGTTTTACAACGCGCCACGCACCGGCGCCTGCGGCTGTCGATGTTAAGGAAACGGATAAGATTTTAACAAAATCCGGCCGTGTTGATGGGCGGTCTTTGCGTTGCGGCGCAAAAACCAATTGCCTGAATGTTGCGGTAAAACCTGAGGTTGAGCAAGTCTTGTGGGCGATTGCAGAAGAATTAACGCCGGAGGGACAAAAACTTATGGCGCTTGGCGATGTTTTGGAGAGTGTCATAGGCATTTATAGAAGGCATTCGGCAAACTGAAAGTTTTTCACAAAATAGAATATGGTGAATATATGTTGTCTATATGGCAAACATAATGCAGATTTATGTTTGTTTTCTAAATTTACCACAGGCTCGACGGCAGCAGCTGAAGAACATCAGACTGCCTCTCAGGTTATGCGCGAATTGATGCGTGATTATATTGAAAAACGCCGGAAAGCCCGCGAATATTTGCGCAGTAAAGTCAATGCTGGTCGTGCTTCAATGAAGGTTGGCTGTGGTCTGTCAAATAATAATGTCGAAGAAAAATTTGCTGCCAAACGTAAGGCCGTACGTTAATCATTTAAAATGGGGATAGAAACATAAAATAAATAAAGATAAAAGTAGTCCTCTACTTATTGATTCTCACAATTTGAAAACAAACACATAATTATTTTCTGTCGAGGGATGATATGCATATGAAATTCAAAAGGTTAATTGTAAATTTAACACATGTCTGTTGGTCTACGGCTTTTCTTTGCGGTGCCGCAAATGCTGCGCCTGCAGAAATAGCGTCTGCTATTAGCGATATAACAACGATCATGACGGAGGCGGAGAATTTGGGTTCGTGGCCTGCTGGATATTGCCGAACAACTTATAGTAACATAGCTGAAAAATCACATAGCGCGATAAACGTCGTAAGAAAATTTCACGAAAATAAGGAGTTAGCGGATAATCTGTACCAGTTGAATGAGCAGGCAAAAGGAATGCTGGCTCTATGTGAACCTTTTGAAAGGAATGCCTTCCCAGGCGGGCAATTACAAACGCGTTATTTACGGGCAGATATGTCGCTATGGAAAGCGCAGTTTGACATGCTTCTCAAGGAAAACCCGATCCCTATTGAAAAAGTCAAAATCTCACGCGCTGACGGTGTTTATCCCCCTAAAAAACTGAAAGACTTTGATGTATTCAGCGATTGTAAAGCGTTTTATTGTAGTGAAATGGTCGTTCTGCCTGAAGGTAATTATATGATAGGGGGAACCGATCAGGAGCATGTGGATCTGAAAGTGGACGGCTATCGTGCAGAATGGGAAAGCCCCCGCCATAACGTACAGATTCGTAAGCCTTTTGCTATCTCGAAAACGGAAGTCACCGTCGAAGACTTCGCGCAATTTGTTAAAGAGACTAACCGTAAAATAGCGGCGGGCTGTCTGGTATTCCCCGGATATCCAGCGATGGGCGATCCTGAATATACTATGTACAAAAAAAATCTCTCTTGGGAAAACCCGGGTTTTCGCCAGGAAAAAAACTCTCCTGTCACCTGTGTCACCCGTAAGGATGCGGAAGACTATGCCATTTGGCTTTCGGCCAAGACGGGCGCTAAATATCGTCTTCCCAGCGAAGCCGAATGGGAATATGCGGCACGCGCGGGCACCAACACCCCTTATTTCTGGGGAAATAAAATCGAAGACGGTTGTAACTATGCAGCCATCTACGATCTGTCGACGGATAAAGCCACCGGCTACCGTTTTGTGACAGCGCAATGCGATGACAAAACTTCTTATACGGCTAAGGTAGCGAGTTTCAAACCCAATAACTGGGGCATTCATGATATTACCGGCAATGCCCGCGAGTGGGTTGCCGATGCCTGGGAAGACTCATATAAAACGGGGCCGTACACAGAAGAAGCACGCAAGGGCGGAGTTTCTCAATTCCCCGTGCTGCGCGGCGGTGCTTGGAACTATATGCCGCAAAATGAACGCATCGCCTATCGCTCGTCCTATTATTCCTGGCCGATACGCTCGTATATGTGGGGGTTCCGGCTGGTACGCGAGATATCTGATTAGCATCCGGTTTCCCTCATGATCTCATGAGGTATACCTGCCAGATGAAACTGGCAGGTATTTTCCGGGATTGTATTGCATTAACGCTGCCAGATTCCGGAAGAGGATTGTGTCGATTTTGATATGATTTCACATTGTGCAGAGCGCTACAAAGTTTCTCTTATTGCTGCAATATTGCGTTGGCTCAGTTACACACACAAGCGGGAAGTTCTGGTCATTTCTTGTGATAGCTTTATTTTATGGGCGCGTTCCAATTGAAGCAGCATGGAAGACAGGGTATTCTTCAAAACATCAACCGATCCGATTGAAATTCCCGAAAACTCCTTGCCTGTAAAGCGGGAAGTTTTTGTGGTTGGCCGCGGTACAATTGATCACAACGCTGGTGTGTGATTTCAGGAGCCAGTTCGTGAAATGACAATTATCGCAGAGCAATATGATTTTGCTGTTTCTCTTCTTCTTTTGGAAGAAGCATCAACATTCAATTTATTTGATGAAGAAGTTGAATCGGACGTGTTTGATAGAATGATGCAGCGCTCATTCCGCGTCAATGTCTGCTAAACAATCGTTAAGCTGTCGTAAGCGCAATCCTTGGTTTTCTGTAATTTAATTGTTATCTCTTTTTAAAATTATTAGTGTCCATCAAATGGCCGTTTAAGAGAGAATGATAATATTGTCCGTCATGCAAAGAAGCAGTAAAACGGACAGTATTATCATTATCAAATCAGGTTGCAATTTTTCGCCTGGGCATATGAAGAAGCCGGTATCCAGCGATATAATGTTGGAACAGATACGCCGAGATTTTTTGCTATATCTTTTGGAGGGATGCCGCTGGTCAGCAATTTTTTGGCAGCTTCAATCTTGCTTTCAGTCATTTTGGGTTTACGGCCACCTTTACGTCCGAGTTTTCGGGCGATTTCCAATCCTGCGCGGGTTCGCTCGATCGTCAGTTCTCGTTCCATTTCAGCCAGGCTGGCCATTATATGGAAGAAAAAACGACCTGCGGGCGTACCTGTGTCAATGGCATCGGTGAGACTTTTGATCTGAATGCCTTGTTTATGCAATTCGCCAACCAGATTCACCAGTTGTTTGACGCTGCGGCCCAGGCGATCAAGTTTCCAGACAATGAGGGTATCTCCTTTACGCAATATTTCCAGAACTTTGGATAATCCAGGGCGTTCAAAACGTGAACCACTCAGTTTGTCTTCAATGATTTTTTCGCATCCGGCTTTGGTTAAAGCTTCGCGTTGAAATTCCAGATTCTGATCCTGTGTCGAGACACGTGCATATCCGATTAACATGATTTTTCCTGTGTCCTGTTAATGCAAAAATGCATCAACTATATAATTTTCAATATGGTGCGCATTCATTTGCTTATCTATTTGCGAAGCAGGCGTTTTTTCAAGGAAGTGCGTTCTTGTCGATTACGCCCCCTGTCGCCGGCGATGCGGTCTGCGGTTGCAATCTGGTCTTTGACAGGCCAACAGGAGTGACCATCTTTGTCCATCGACCAGACGCTGCTGACCTGATTTTCCAGCAGTGGCATACAGGCACTCAAGGCGTCCGGTGATAAATTGGCTAATGCAGTGCGTTCACGGGCTCGCCAGCGTTGATGCCATAGTCTCTTGTCTGCTCGTGCACTGCGACAGGTTGTATGACCAAAGATAGGAGTCTTGCGGCGACTACGGCTCATAATTTGGTGCTCTCAATTTATTATTGGTCTCTGGTATAATTGTCGTCTTGACGCACCTTGCGCAACTGCTCGATCAATTCCGGCAATGCCGTTTACACGGTATCCCATACAACTTCCAGGTTAATATCAAAGTAGCCATGAGCGATACGATTGCGCATACCTCGCATACTGCGCCACAGTATTTCGGTGTGGGCCTGCACAAATTCAGATGAGTGTCCATTATCTTTGTGGCAGCTTCGCCAATAATAACAAGACTCATGATCACAGCTTGCCGGGTACGTCTGTCTTCAAGAAAATCATCTTTGGATAAACCTTCCACAAAGCTGCACGCATCATCTGCGGCTTGCTGCATATGCTCAAGATAGTCGGGGAGGCAGTTTTCATTCATATCGGTTGTGCCTCTGCAAGTACTTTGGCTCTGAACTTCAATGGCAAGTCAGCAGGTGTAAGCAGATCGACATAAATACCAAGTAGTGCTTCCAGCTCATCTTGCAGGCCGCCCAGGTCAAATAACGTTGTGCCAGGTAATGTATCAACCAGCAGATCAATATCACTGCCATCCCGGTCTGTGCCATGAAGAACCGAACCAAAAATACGTAAATTTACGACATGGAAACGCCTGGCGATTTTACGTATTGCATTTCGCTTCATTTTAAGAACAACAGATGGTCGCATAATCGCATTCTTTTTATCGAAACTTATTATGATAATACGAAATCAGGAATGAAGTTTCAAGAATGATTTCTGAGAATAAAAATGTTCCGTTTTTTGGAATGCGCTTGTTGTCTGGAGGTGTTCTCATAAACCTCCGTTTTTAAGAAAAAACAAATGCTGTCTGAAAGGATGACTGGAAAAACGGCTTATTTAAAGACCTGTTGCAGATATCCAGCCGGAGCACAGCCATATTTCCCGGAAGGAAACATATTTTTGTGAATTGACGCTCGCCAGTAACAGAAGCATTCTACAGGAAGCAACTCCATTATTCTTACGGAGAATAAGGATATGGCACGTGACCCGAAAACATGGATGAGTGGCATTGATGATCGTAGATTTTTGGACCGATTGTCGATTCCCGGAACCCATGATAGTGCGTCTCTTTATACGGGCATAAGAGCAGTTTTTACTAACTATCCTATCTGCCAATCACAGGATCTTGAATGGCAGTTGGATAATGGTATCAGATATTTTGATTTACGTTTGAAGATCGCGGATTGGTTCGACCGACGCTGGTACTTTGAAGGCAGGGATACACTTGCTCTTGTTCATAATTGCATCTACCAGAAAGATACATTCTATAATGTTTTACGCAAATTCGGAAAATTTCTGCAAACAAATCCGAGGGAGACGATTCTTGTTCGTGTTAAACAGGAGTGTAGCAACGATAACAATGAATACAGGAATCTTCTTAAAAGAAATCTGGAACTTCTCACTCAAAGAGAAGAAATACGTTTTTGGCTTGATAATAGCTGTTTACCAAGATTGGGCCAAGTCCGGAAACATATCATACTGCTATCCAATGAACCATATATTGGACAAGGATTCATGTTCGGTGATCCTCGTCAGGTTAAAGTCCAGGATAAATGGGAAAATCCAGACTATAATGATAAAAAAAAGGAGATTGAAAAACATATTTCAGATTCAATACATTTAAAAGACGCTTTTTATATTAATCATTTGTCTGCATCAGGATCTTACACCAGTCGACGGACAGCATGGGACTACGCACAAGAGATGAATCCATATATGTCGGGATTGATTACCAAGAGTGGGGTCTACAGTAATAAGCCGGAGGGGCTGGGTGTCATTGTTATGGATTATGCTGGTCAATGCCGGTCCAGTTGGTCTGAATCTCCCGATAACACACTGATAAAGAATATTATTGAACGGAATATTTACCCAAACAAAATTCTTTTTTCCTGATAGAAGTGATCTTTTTTGATAAAGGAGTTTGGCTTATGACAAGCATGTCGCGAAATTCTTATGCGCAAATGTTCGGTCCGACAACTGGAGACAAGGTGCGTCTGGGTACCTATCCTCTATGGGCTGAGATCGAGCAAGACTATGTTGAAACCAATTATGGTGAGGAAATCGTATCAGGATTGATGGGCACGGTCCGGGCCGGCATGGGACAGTCGAACTTTCCACCATCCAATCCTGATGTTGCCGATGTGGTGATTGCGAATGTCGTGATTCTCGACGCTCATAGTGGTATTGTCAAGGCGGATATAGGATTTCGCAATGGATATATTAGTGGTATCGGAAAATCCGGTAACCCGGATATTCAGTCGGGCGTAACAGGTGGATTGGTAATCGGCCCGGCAACGGTGGTGGTCAATGGAGCAGGGCATTTTGCGACCACCGGTATGGTTGAAGCATTAGCTATGGTCTCTCAGCCTGCAAGCATACAAAGCGCCGTAGGCAGCGGCACCACCACCATGGTGGTTCATTGCAGCGCCGTGTCTGTGCAGGAAAAGTCACTTTATCCGCATGGTGGAGTCACCGGCATCAGGAACTTCCTGCAAGCCATCGACACAATTCCCGCCAATGTGGCCATTCTTGCTCAGGCTGCTAGTAACAGGCCTGAGGCTCTTGAGGAAATGATAAAAGCAGGCGCTGCTGGACTGTGTTTGCCCTCAAATCGCGGTGTCATGCCTGCTACGATTGATAATGCCCTGAATATTGCCGATGCGTATAATGTACCTGCGGTGATTGGCACGGATGGCGCCAATGAATTCGGTTATATTGGAGACACCATATCTGCTTTCAATGGGCGAACAGTGATCCTGATGGATCCGACAGGTTTTATGGGCGGATCTGTGAACGGTCTGACCGCCCTGAATTATTCCAATGTCCTTGCCTTGTCGGATGCTACAACTCGGACTTTTGGATACTCTGAATCGTTCAGCACCGAAACATTACTTGATATGTTCGTGGAAATGAATGCACTGAATCTCAATCAGGACGAGAATTCAGGAAGCCTGATTGCATTGGCTGGTGATTGTGTGGAAAATTATGGCGCGCTACGAGGGGAAGATCGCCTGCTGGCAATGGGGATTATTGGCCTGATTGGTTCCGGGGCCGGTGTGTTATATGGCGGTGATAGCGGATTGTCGGGGATCTGGAAAACTGTCTCAATCATGAAAAAAAACGACTTGATCGAAACAAACAAGGACAATGAACTCATTCGCCGTGCCATTGCCACTTACACCATCAACCCGGCAATTGCGTTCGGCCTTGCACATCAGGTCGGTTCCCTTGAAACCGGCAAACGCGCCGATGTGGTTCTCTGGTCGTTTCAAGACTTCGGCACTGCCCCGACCATGGTGTTTACCGGTGGTGTGCTTGCTTATTCGTCAGCAGCCAATAATGTGCCCTATCATCCCTCCGATCTTCCTGTTCTGTCAACGGCCACTGCCCTGCGGTTTGTGAGCGATCAGGCGTTATCTTCTGTTCGCGACTATAAGCTTGCTGTGCAAATCGAACCGGTCAGGAATGCCCGTAGCCTTACCCAGGGAGATCTCATCGGTTTTACTTCCTTACACACCATTGGATATGATCCTATAATTCGGAAAATCAGTGTTGACGGAGAACTCTGGAATGGAGGCTATTATGATAAAGTATCCGATCTCAGTGATTTTCGGGAGCGAGATCCGAAGACACAACTGTGTTTCGGTTCCGGTGATATTTCCATAAATGATGGAAAAGAAAAGACAACTGTTCGTGTGCAAAATCCCGGGGATCTGCCGGTCAGTGTCGGAAGCCATACTCACTTTTTCGAGGTTAATGAAGTCCTTCAGTTCGATCGCGATAAGACCCGTGGCTTTCGTCTTGATATTCCTTCAGGATCAGTTGTCCGGTTTGAACCCGGCGACGTTAAGAACGTCTATCTCGTGAAGTTTGACGGCGCCCGCCAAAACAAAACTTAAATATACCTAAGCATATGTTGACCATAAAATGCTCGATATATTTGCAAATATATCGAGCAGCAGTCAATAATAGCTTATCTTTTTTAAATGATTTAGCTATCAATTCGGCAATGTCTTTACCTCAAAAGAAGTTTGTGACTTTTGCGTGTATTCTGGTATTCATGGTAATATCCTGATAACTCTTGGCATCGTTTATTTAAAAGAAAAAGATATGCAATCTGCAATGACTGGAAAAGCTGCTTGTTTTTATTCCTTACAGCTAACGGCTGTCGGCTGGACATCTGAAAGTGGCTGGAAGACTATAGTTTTGCAACGAGTATCTGGAGACTATAGATTGGCGGACAGTTTATGGGCAATACTTGTAGTACCGGCGATGATAGATAAATATGACCCTGGGACATTGAATATGCCGTTGGCTGGTGGGCAGGGGACGCGAATTGGCTATGCGCGTGTGTCAGCGCAAGACTAGGAACTGCATTTACAAGTTGACGCCCTGAAGGTTGCTGGATGTGTACGGATTTTTTCCGATATAGCCAGTGGTTCAAAATCAGACCGGCAGGGATTGACAGACGCGCTTGCTTATCTGCGCCCGGCGGATACGCTTGTGGTTTGACGTATTGACAGGCTTGGCCGATCTGTGAGGTACCTTGTCGATGTAGTGGACGGGCTGCGGCAGCGCGGGATTGGTTTTCAATCTTTGTCAGATCAGGGAATGGATACTACCACAGCAAGCGGCCAGCTCGTCTTTCATATTTTTGCGGCGCTTGCTGATTTTGAACGATCCCTCATTCGTGAACGAACAAAGGCAGGCCTGGATGCGGCCCGTGTTCGTGGCCGTAAAGGTGGGCGACGGCCAGTCGTAACGCCCGTCATGCTGAAAAAAGCTCAAATCATGATAGACAAGGGACTGACTGTCCGTGAGGCGGCCGGTGCTTTGGGAATCGGTAAAAGTGCCCTTTATGAGGCATTAAGATACGAGCATGAAGAAACCTTTTGCTATAGTAGGGCATGATTATAAGCTTTCGCCATAAAGGGCTTGAGGCTCTTTACAATAGCAGTACAACAAAGGGTAAGCGAGGATGAAATTATGGGAAAAGCGATGCGTATACCGGTTTGCGGCGCGGTGACGCCGTAAGGATTGGACGCCAGCATGTGCGTAATGGAATAGCAACACTGAAAACAGAAAAATCCGGCTTTAGAACAGAAGTTACTCTTCCGATTCTTCCTGTACTGCAAAAAACACTGGATGCAGGCCCGACGCGTGACCTTGCATTTATCTGCGGAGGAAAAGGCCAGCCACTGGCCAAAGAATCATTCGGGAATTGTTTCAGGGAGGCTTGTAATGCTGCCGGAATAAAAAAGTCAGCACATGGCATCAGAAAAATGAGTGCAACCAGAGCCGCGAATACCGGGGCAACCGTTGCCCGGTTGAAAGCCCTTTTCGGCTGGACAGATGATATGATGCCGTCACTCTACACCAGATCGGCAGACAGGCGTAAACTGGCGCTGGATGCAATTGGCAAGCTTGACTCGGGGAACAGAAAATAAACATCTTTAGCCCGCACCTTAAAAATTATACAGTAAAAACAATAATTTATAATGGAAAAAGTAAGGGATGGTACGCCCAAGGGGAATCGAACCCCTGTTTCCGCCGTGAGAGGGCGGCGTCCTGACCGCTAGACGATGGGCGCACGCTATACGGGAAGGATATAATTCCCAATTTTCAAAAGCGCAATGCCTTGTCTGCTGCTTTGTAAAGTCAATTTGCATTTTAAAAACGGGATTTTTTTAAAATTCTCTGCTGGACAGGGCAAATTTAAATGCTATAAACCGGTGCACTTCCGTTATTATGCGGGATATGCGCCCAGATAGCTCAGTCGGTAGAGCAGCGGACTGAAAATCCGCGTGTCGGTGGTTCGATTCCGCCTCTGGGCACCATTACTGCATCATGATTTGTTTTTTCTACATGTTTTTGAGGAATATTATGTTCCGGAAGTGTGGGAATTTCTCATTACTGTTGCTTCATTGAAGGGGAGGGTGCCGTTGAGCTGACATTGAGGATCAAAAGCTTTTACCGTCTGGTAAAGCGTGTGATAATGTAAGGTTGAGTGAACATGGAAAAATGTAAAATAAGTTACTTTAAAATATATCTTATGGTGCTGGCCGCGAATGTAACAAGCATGTTTTTCATACCATTATTTTTCGGAAGATTATAATGTCGAAAATAGGCATTATCTCTGGGAAGATTAATATTTGTTGGCAGATATAGCTTGTAATCAAACTGGATTGCCTGTTTGCTTTTCGTAATTCTACTGTTGTCGGCAAGTACAGGCTTGACTGTATCTTGATATCACAAGATTTTGAATGATTAGCTCTTTAAGCCGGAGAATTGGCAAATTTTCTGCCGGAATTTTTCTGACATGCCTGTTTGTTCTGCAAGAGGTCGCAGCTCAGGCACGGCCACCTGTCACTGCGGTAATTGTTGTTAATGACGGATCCGGGTAGTGGCTCACGATGGTGGGCAGACGATTATGCGCACAACAGCTGAACCCAATATCACAGCATGTACGGTGCAAATTGGTAGCGGTAGTAATCCTTTGGGTGGTGCGTTAGCAGATCGTTCTTTGAGTATGATTGTTAATAGCAGTGGCATTATGATGCAATACAGCCTTGGAGTTAATCAGAATGTTTATTTTCATGGCGGATTAAGTATGACTGCTTATGGTGAAGGGATCACCGGCAAAATTATTAATGTTTTGGGCGGCGTGATTTCTTTGGATTCCAATGAAGTTCCACCGGTACACAACTTTATACTACAAATAACAATGCGGCTGCCTGTCTGGGGGCAGTGCAGCATTTGCTACAAATACTGCCGGTGGTACGTGGACAGCGCCGGCTTTCAATATCGTTCGGATTGATGCGAGTGGAAACATTACTGCGGCTACAGGTTATAACATGTCAGCAATGCATTGGGCGGGCTGAATACTGGCGTTGCAGCAATCAATAGTCGGGTAAATGATTTTAGGTGATCGTGCTGTCCGGGATCATGCCAACAATGTAGTTTTCAACTGGTCATTGGCGCTTACGAATGACGGACGTCCATTCATGTTATTACGTATGCCGGCTAATGCCAACAGAGCGGTAAATTTGTAAAAATTGCATTATAGGATGTGATGAAAACATTTGTCTTGCACAGACACCCATGGGTCCAATGAGGCTGTTGCAAGAATTACCTGTCAGACCAATAACAGAAAGGTCATTACATTTGGTGCTCCTTTCACTCATCTTAAACAAGCTGTAGCTTCTACCAGGTAAAAAAAAATATGCAGAAAACATCTGATAGTGAATTATACAAGATTCAATATTTTATATCCAAAATAAAAAATGATTACGATGCTTGATATAAGAAGAAAAAATGCGTGATATTCTTATCTTTTTTCCGTTTTTCCAGCGGGATGCATTTGGCCGATTATTTATTTTAATATCATAAAATAAAATTTACTCTTCTTCTGAAATCGGTATTCTGTATTTTTAAGAAATACGCGTTCAGCCTGTATGGGTCAATCATGGAAAAGCTCCTTTTATCTCAATCTGCCACCGATATTATGACTTTAAAAAAGAATATCAGGTTCAGGGTGTATCTTCTATTCTGTTCTGAAAGAATTTTTCGGGTAAATTTGTTTTGTCCAGTATATTTTTTTGTCTTTGAAAATTCTAACCAGCACTTTGTAAAGCATGATCATAAATTTACTATCGGTTTATTTGTATTTCTGAGAATATTACTAATCAACCGTCGCCCCGAAAATGAAATCTTGATTGCCAGAAATTTTATCTGTCGTATGATTCACTTGTAAAAATCAATTTTTAATTGTCCTATGAATAATATATAGCCAAAACAGTTGCTGTCGAGCCTGGGAGGCATAATATGATCTGAAGTCGGGGCAGAGGTTTTATGATTAATTCTTCTCTTGATGTAACAATTATCTGTATAACATTTGGCCAGCCTGAATCAGTGAAACGGTTCATATTTTCCGTCAGGGAGTTTTATCCTGATATTCCTGTTATTATCGGCTGTCAGGGCAAGGTTTGTGATGCGCTTGCCCATTTTTTTGATGCGCAAAAAGTTGTCCATTTAAATCTTGCTTCTGACTGTAGCGCTGCTCGTGTTCGCAACGTATGTATAAGCAAGGCAAACACGGAATTTATTCTGTTTTGTGATGATGATTTTATTTTCACGGAAAAGACAGATCTGTCTGTTTCATTAAAAGCCCTTCAGGCCTGTTCAGAGCTTGGAGTTGTAACCGGACTGATCATAAATCGTGAAAGAAAATATGATAGACTTGTCTATGAAAAAAGTCACGCAGAAAAAAACCTTTATCTTGATAAAAAGAACAATGTTTTAATAACCGTTCCTATTTTCTATTTGAACCCAAATGCTATCAGGACAGAGAAAATAGTTTATTATAAATGTGATATTGGTTTGAGCCTGGCTCTTGTAAGGAAAGCTGTTTTTTCCGGTAATATTTATTGGGATGAAAATTTCAGGTACAATGCCGGGCATGAGGATTTTTATTTAAATCTGAAATATAACAGCCATTGGGAAGTCGTCTATTCTCCTGATTTTTCCTGTCTGCGTCAGCAGGATGCAGCTATGGATTGCAAAATGTTGCAGGAGCGGCAGGCTGAGTGGAGTATCTTCAGCAAAAAATGGGGTGTAAGAGAACATCTCGATATCGGTTCGGGTTTGCGGGTGTTTGATACATATCTTGATCCTGGTTATGTAAAGCAGGACTTTATACAATCATCAACCCTTCTTCCTCCGTATAAGGATTCTTATCTGCGGCTTTTGCCGAATGGAGAATGTCTGGCCAGTGATATCACTCCGGATATTTTATACCGGGGCAAGAACAATTTGCAATATAACGCATCTGTGAAGTGGGCTGAGATTGAGAAGGCCTATCAGAAATATCGGCAGGACAAGGCAACAATTATCTGGAAAATTGTTCGCCCTTTTATGAAGCTTGAGCAGTCATTGCGTAAAAGAGTTAAAAGGTTAAAAGCACATGGATAAAGTAAGCATTCTGATTTGTACATATAATCGTGCTGAAAGCCTGAAACGGACTCTTGATTCATTTTACGCTTTATATCTTCAATCCGGTGCAGAAATTGTTGTTATTGATAATAACTCGACAGATCATACATCAGCAGTTTGTGCAGAATTTGAGAAATATGGGGCGCGGCGTGTTTTTCAGCCGGTTGTAGGATTATCTCAGGCACGTAACTGGGGACTGGCCCATACCACACGTCCAATTGTTGTTTTTATAGATGATGATGTGACCTTTCGTCCGAAATGGCTGGAAAATCTGATCGCGCCTTTTAAGGATAAAAAAACAGGTGTTGTCGGCGGTGAACTGTTGCCGGTCTGGAAAAAACCAAAACCGGATTGGCTGGTCAAGCCGTGGCTTCACTATTATTCAGTTCTTTTGCAATGGTCTTCGCAACCAAGAGAAATTCGGGGTCGTGAATGGCTTTGTGAAGGTAATATCGCCTTCCGGCGTGATGCGTTAAGCCAAAGTGGAAATTTTCCGGTTCATCTTGGCCGGGTTGGCCCCGTGCTTCTTTCAGGGGAAGGTGTGGTCGTTGATGTTATACGCCATCAGGGATGGCGTGTGATTTTCACACCCTGTTCCATAGTCGATCATCACATATCTGCAAATAGGATGGAGCCTGCGTGGCTGGCCCGGCGCATTTTCTGGCAAGGTATTACACAATCGTTAATGGAGCAGTATCTTTACGAAAAAAACAGGTGCGACAGCACATGTTCCCGGTGGTGCGATTTGCAGCTGCCAGCAGATATGAAAACCTGGGCCGCTTTGCTGAACCCACAGGCAGATGATCAATTTGAGTATCGGATGCGCCAGATTTATGATCTTGGTTATGCTATGCAAAAAACCGGATTGATTGGAAACTGATAAAAAATACCCGGTTAAAACAAAAGCCTGCCATATGAAGCAATATCCTTGTCTTATGAATTTGACATATTTTTCTCATTTTACGAGATATTTTTTCTTAAGTCTTTTCAGTTCAAATTTTATTTTTCCAAAGAAACTGTTACGTTTTATCTGGGTTTTCAATTCATCAAACCGGATTTGATTTTGTTGCAGCAAGGCGTTTATTTTTTCATCGCCTTTCAGCATGATCAGCCGTAATAACCCGATTGTACCTGGATCTGATTTGAGAAACGCGCGAATTAAAGCATTCGTATACAAAACGTTGTATTTTCCGTGTTGCTCCTCTCTGAATGCGGACATGTCATCGTGAATGCCGTTTTCATTTATGCGCTGGTGATGACGGGCAATGACATCATCAAGTGTGCCAATATCGCCTATCTGTATCACCCGCAAAATATAGTCCCAGTCACTGAGAATCGGTAAATCAACATTAAAGCTGCCGACAGCGTCAGCAACGCTTTTTCTGATCAGGAATGAAATGGGAGGAATATTATTATTGGTGAACAGCAATTCCGAAAAAGAAATATGTTGTTGAAAAAAAAACTGTCCTTTCCTGTATTTTTCAATAATACGGTCGGCTTCAAGTTGCTCATAAACTGTTTCGCCGTTTGTCGTAACAGCCGCATAACGGTGATTTTCCGGTGCATTTAGAAATGCTGTGGTTTTTTGTAAAAAACTGGGATGCCAGGTATCGCCATCATCGTGAATAATGACAAAATCACCCTTTGTCTGCTTCAAGGCGCCATTGGCTGCGGCTTCCATACTGTGATTTGTTTCGTAATGGGTAACAGATAACCGTTCGCCAAAAGCAGATCGGTAATCTGTCAGCACATTTTCCAGAGTCGGCTTGTCTCCACCGTTATTGACAAGATAAAGATGCCAGTTCTGATGTGTTTGCTGGAGAACACTGGCAAGCGCCCGCACAAGCAAAACCGGCCTGTTGCAGGTGCGCATGATAATTGCAACACATTCACCGTCTGATACCGCAGTAAAACCTTCCATGCTGTTCGGAAAAAAAGAAATCATTCATTCAACCTATATTAAACTGCCGCAGTTCCCGCTTTTCAAGAAAGCCGAGATGCTGTTTCGTCAATTCATGAATGGCATCTTTTTGTGACGGTGAAGCCTGTATCAGCCATTGTCTTAATAAACCGACTGTCCAGGTATAATTCCACATCACATTCTGATAATCTTTAGGACGGGCAGGAATGCGTGCATCACACAGGGCAGTGAGATTATGATCAAATAAAGCACCGTGGGCAATTTTCGATAAAACCTTTACTTCATCTGTCGTGGGTGACAAAAAGAGCAGCCTGTAGGCGTGAAATGCATTCTGCGTGGTCAGGTCACTTTTCTGCAATCCGGCACGCGTCTGCCCGTACTTGACCAATTCACTTAATCCGTCCAGAACTCCTTTCTGAAAAGGATCAATAAGCCTTTCAAATTGTTCACGTTCCTGCGGGCTTTCTACAGTCACCGGCTGCCACCGTCCGGCTTCGTACTTGAAGGCTGAAGTGCTGCCTCCGGGAGCAGAGTGCAGTTCTTCAATAACATCAATGCCCTGAATGTTTTTCCGCATGTCATTGTTCTGGTCAAACTCGCTGAAAAAAGCGCTTTCCATTGGTCCTGTCATATAACGATTGCCTGAAGCGCTGTCCCAAAGCCCGTAATAAAAACCCATGCAGGAAAAATCAGGGGTGATCTGTTTGCACAACTGGCGGACAGCCCGTTGCATTGTGCCATTCCAACCCATATCGACAATGCCGAGCCGTTTATATTCGTACAGTTTTTCTTGTGTGAAGTAGCCGATAATCTCATTGTTATATTTTTGAAAAACCTTATAAAATTTTTTGCTGTTGCGGGAAAAGAATTCTTTCAGTTTTTTGAGATTATCATTTTTGCGTACATAGGCATCCGGAGCGCTGAAAATCTTCCGGGCATCCTCATATATTGTCGGATCAAGGGATTTTATCCTGTCCAGAATGGCCGCGACCGGAGTTGCATACATATGCTGGCTTAAAAAATCAAGCATGACAGGGGATATTTTTTCTGGGGTACACGTCAGATATCCCGCACCAAGGGTTAAAACTTTGCGTGAAACGTAAAGATAGCTGTCAGTAATGCTGATATTTGTATCCTGTGTCAGGATATGCCATGCCTTGCGCATTAGCCAGCCATCCCGGGCACAGAATGCCAGATGTGTTATGTTGTTTGTCCGGGATCGTTCAATCAGCCAGAGAACAAACGCGCCAACTTGTACAACACCGAAACTTTGTCCCAGTGCATACATACGTTTCCAATCATGTTCAGGATCACTGGAAAAGTCAGGGTTGGTTCGCAATATTATTTCTTCATAACGGTGCGATATTGAAAATGGCAAAACCGCAGGTGAAAGTTTACATCCTGCCCGAGGCTGACAGTGCGCACGGGCATAAAACTGCGTTTCAATTCCGTATTTTTGCGGTATAGTGATGTCACTGCGATAGTTATCACCGATATGCAGAATTTTTTTATCCTTGAGTTCTTTAATATTCCATATCGTACCTGAAGCTTTTGTTTTCCGGCAGTCGCCTGAAATAATCAGGTCTTTCCATTTACAGTAGCCATTGTCAGTAAGAATTTTCTGTAGAAACTCTTTCGGCAGATACATGTCCGAGACAAAAGAATAGGCGATGTTGGCTTCATTAAGCTTTTCCGTAAGCCTGAGAATATCACAAACCGGAAAAAGCGCCTGCTGCTCCATCTTTAGTTCAATATCTTTTGCAGCTTCTGTTTCTTCTTCAGAAAAATTGATAAAGCGGGGTAGCTGTACATAAATTTCTTCAAATGTAATGTCTTCTAAGTGATTGTGTTCGCAAGCAGACTGCCGGGCCGCAATTTCCGCATTTTCACGGGCCTGGGCAAAACCGGCTGCCTTTTTGTTTTCAAGAAGCAGATGTTTTTCAACCTGGGCAAATATATCAACCGGGCTGTCTGTATTGCGTGTCAGACAGGTGTCAAAGATATCAAATGTAACCAGATCTTTCATATGGGCACGCTGAAGCATCTGGTCTATCCAGTTCTGATCAGGCGTCCACTTTGCCAAAGCGCTCAGGAATCCGGTCATTTAAAAAATTTCCCTGTTTAATAATCTGGGGCAAACTGTTCATGCGTATATGCCCGCGATGCGGCACTTCTGCAAAACACATAAAATCAGCCTGAATTTTTATCGGGATGTCATAATTCATTTTCAATTAAAGGCTAAAAATTAACGGGTTGTTACTCCTCTTTAAGATACTGAAAAAATAGCCGCCCAGAAGAATTTAAAAATCATCGCATGCAGAGAGATATTCTGCAATATGGCTTAATCTAGAGTTTGTTTGGATCATTGGCAACCTGTCATGGGGAAAATTGTAATTTTGCCAGACGCGCATAAAGGCCTCCCTCTGCCATAAGCGTATCATGGCTACCTTGTTCAATGATTTTTCCATCATCCATAACCAGTATCCGGTCAACTTTCAAGACCGTTGCCAGACGATGGGCAATCACCAGTGTTGTACGATTTTTCATCAGTTTGTTGAATGCTGCCTGAACCAGCATTTCACTTTCTGCATCAAGCGCTGATGTGGCTTCATCAAGAAGAAGGATCGGTGCATCACGCAAAAGTGCGCGGGCAATAGCAATCCGCTGTTTTTGTCCGCCCGAAAGTGTGATGCCGCGTTCTCCGACACGGCTGTCAAAACCGTCTTTCAAGGATATGATAAAATCATAGGCATTGCCAGCGCGGGCAGCATTTTCAATATCGCTGTCTTTTACCTCTTCTTTACCAAAAGCAATGTTCTGCCGTAATGTGCCGTCCAGTATTGCAACATCCTGTGCGACATAGGCAATGCGTGCGCGGATATCATCCGGATTTGCCTGTTGCAGGTTTATGCCGTCGATGCGGATTTTTCCCTTCTGCGGGTCATAAAACCGCATCAGCAAGGAAAAGATGGTGCTTTTCCCTGCGCCTGAAGGGCCGACGATTGCTACAGTTTCTCCTGGATTGACAGAAAAATCCAGCCGGTTGACCGAACGCACGTCAGGACGTGAAGGGTAGGCGAAGCTGACGTTGTCAAATTTGATGTGGCCTTGCGGCGGCTCAGGAAGTTTTTGCACCGCAGCCGGTGCCTGAATATCCGGTTTTTCCTGTAATAGCCTGGCCAGGCGTTCCGCAGCATCTGCTGCCTGGGTCAGTTCTCCCCCGACTTCTGATAATTGCCCGAAGGAACTGGCCGCAAAGACTGCATATAAAACAAACTGCCCAAGAGTGCCAGGCGTCATCTGGCTGTTCAATACCTCCTGCGAGCCAATCCATAAAATGGCAACAATACTGTCAAATACAAGGAAAATGGCAAGGCCGGTCAGGAATGTCCGTGATAAAATCGACTGTCGCGTTGCCTGGAGGGCCGCATTGACAAGGCGGGAGAACTGCGCAATGGCAACAGGCTGAGCGTTGAAAGCCTGGACAGTGCGGATTGCGGCAATCTGCTCGCAAGCCAGCGCGTTGGCCTGGGCAGACCTGTTCTGTGCCAACCGTGTGCGTGCCCGTACTTTCCGGCCCAGCCCGATCAGGGGGACAACCACAAGAGGAATGACAAAAAGCACTATTGCTGATAATTTGGGGCTTGTAAAAACCATCATGGAAATTGCACCGATCGCCGTGATGATATTTCTAAGCGCAACTGAAACTGTCGCGCCGATAACAGATTTGATCTGGGTGGTGTCAGAGGCAAGCTGCGCGATGATTTCACCTGAGTGGGAGCGGTCGTAAAATGCGGGAGAAAGCGCTACAAGATGCGCAAAAACCTCACGGCGCAGATCAGCAACGATCCGCTCGCCCAATATGGTAACACTATAATACCGTACAGCCGAGGCAAGCGCCAGCATCGCAGCAAGAAAAAACAGCGTGGCAAAATAAGGGCTGATCATGGTGCTGTCAGCAGTTGATAAACCATGATCCATCATCCGGCGGCCGGCCATCGGCAAAACCAGCATGATCAAAGCAGCGATAATCAGGCAAACAAAGGCTGAAAATGCCAGGTGCTTATAACGCCTGATATAGGGATAAAGGGTAGCCAAGGGCTGAAAATTGTGTTTTCCGGGGATTGCAGCATCATTTTTTGTCTGCCGGGATTTAAAAGAATCGGCCATTTTGAATTGTACCCTTGTTATCGTTGACATGCTGATGTATAGGTAAGACCGGATTTTTTGAAGGCCTTTGACCTGTCAGGGCTTTTTTCGCAAAAGAAAAACCGGGCAGCACCCCCCGATCCGAGTTTCCGGGGGGGGGAGACGGTGATATTAAAGAGTAAGGCAAGTTATATAATGAAAACTGATATTCATCCCGATTATCATACCATCAAGGTTGTCATGACCGATGGGACAGAATATCTGACCCGTTCGACCTGGGGCAAGGAAGGCGATACGCTTAACCTTGATATTGATCCGACTACTCATCCGGCATGGATAGGCGGTTCGCAGACACTTGTCGATCGTGGTGGCCGTGTTTCCAGATTCAAAAGCCGTTTCGGCAATCTCGGCCTTTAAGGCGGGTTCCGCTTTCCGATTCTGAAATTGCAGGAAAACATGGTTTCAGGGAGGGCGAAATATATCAATCCAGATGCGTGCTGTTCTGGACTGCACAGGTGACAGCTTGATAAAAACCGCACATTTTGCGCGGTTTTTTGTTAACCTGTTTTGCTGAAAAATATATAGCTGGTAACTGATCGCGAGAAAGCCTGATGTCAAAGCTGCAAAACCCCGTTTTAATGGCAATTATCGGCAGTGCACACGGAACAGACGGTAAAGTCCGGGTGAAGACCTTCACGGGCCATCCGATGGCGCTTGACGATTATGGCGTGCTCTATGACAAGAGAGGCAAAAGCTATCAGGTTGAATCGCTCAGGCTGCAAAAGACAGCAGTTATTGTTCATTTCAAGGGGATAGATACCCGTACCCTGGCAGAGACGCTGAACGGAACGGAATTGTTTATTGATCGTGCCCGGTTGCCTGATGATCTGGAGAAAGATGAGTTCTATCAGGATGATCTGATCGGTTTCACAGCCTTTGACGCGGATGGCCGGGAAATTGGCTGTGTTACGGCATTTTTCAATTTCGGCGGCGGAGATCTGCTGGAGCTTGCTGTAAAAGACAAGGAAAATCAACTTATTCCTTTCAGCAGGTCTGCCGTCCCGCACATTGATATGATTGCCGGACGAATTGTTGTTGATCCTGTTGCCGCAGGTCTTGGTGCAGATGAGGATGAAAGAGCACAAGAGGTGTAGATGAGTTTTCATGCAACAGTTCTCACTCTTTATCCTGAAATGTTTCCCGGCCCTCTTGGCTGTTCGCTTGCAGGCCGGGCGCTTGAGCGAAATATCTGGTCACTTGAAACGCGCCAGATCCGCGACTTTGCGCTGGAACGGCATCATTCGGTTGATGATACCCCGGCGGGCGGTGGTGCCGGCATGGTGATGAAAGCAGACGTCCTGGCCCGGGCGGTTGATTCAGGCCCGACAGAATATCCGCGTTTTCTGATGAGTCCGCGTGGGCGGCCTTTTGACCAGTCAATGGCACATGAGCTTGCCGGCTTTGGCGGTGCAACATTTGTCTGCGGGCGTTTTGAAGGTGTTGATGAACGTGTTATTGAAGCCCGCAACCTGACCGAGATTTCCATTGGTGATTATATTTTATCAGGTGGAGAAACTGCGGCATTTGTTATTCTTGATGCTGTGGTACGCCTGCTGCCTGGTGTGATGGGTAATGTGGAATCCGGGCATTACGAAAGCTTTGAGACCGGTCTTCTGGAGCATCCTCACTATACAAGGCCGCAGATTTTTGAAGGCAGGCCCATTCCTGAGGTTCTTGTCTCCGGGGATCACCGCGCAATAGCCGAATGGCGCTGGCGCCAGGCCGAAGCCATAACACAGGCCCGCAGGCCTGATCTTTGGGCAATTTATCAAAGAAAACACGACAAAGCTTGATTCTCTGGTATCAATGGTGTATGCCCCGCCAATGTTTCAGAGTGAAAAACTCTGTATCCGGAAACCAAGGAAGAGTAAAATCGCTCCTGTCAGTTATGACATAATCCGTATGAATCTGATTTTTACGGCAAGTGCCGGGCGCTCTGGCTGTTCGAAAAGAATATGAAGGATAAAACAATGAATATTATTGCCGAACTTGAAGCAGAACAGCGTGCCAGGATTGAAGAAAAACGCAAGCTTCCTGTTTTTCAGGCGGGTGATACGGTGCGTGTGCTGGTGCGTGTGACAGAAGGTGCGCGTACCCGTTTGCAGGCTTATGAAGGTGTTTGTATTGCCCGTTCAGGTGGTGGCCTGCATGAGACTTTTACTGTTCGTAAGATTTCTTACGGTGAAGGGGTTGAACGTGTTTTTCCGGTTTATTCGCCTCTGGTTGAAGGTGTGGAAGTTGTTCGCCGTGGCCGGGTTCGCCGTGCGAAACTTTATTACTTGCGCGGACTGACCGGCAAGGCTGCCCGTATTGCCGAGAGGAAGGATCACCGTAAGAAGGGTATGGCAGGTAAGGCAGCAACTGTTACTGTTGAAACTGCGGCAGAAACGGCCGAATAAAGCAGATGCCATGATCTGCAGGGGCGGCTTTCGGGGCCGCCTTTTTTATTTCAGCCGGATCTTTGTTTTTGTATATTATGGCGAATGTCAAAGGTTCCATTTGACTGGAAAATACTTTAAACTGAAGCCGGCTGGATTTTCCATAGGAAACAAGATTTTTCAGGGACGGTTCCGGATGAGTATACCCCGTACGCTCTATGACAAGATTTTTGATGGCCATGTTGTTGACCGTCAGGAGGATGGCACCTGTCTGCTTTATATTGACCGTCATCTTGTGCACGAGGTGACAAGTCCGCAGGCTTTTGAAGGGTTGCGTATGGCACGCCGCAAGGTGCGTCATCCGGAGAAAACCCTTGCTGTTGTCGATCATAATATTCCGACAACATCTGATCGGGCAGAGGGTATCAGGAATGAGGAAAGCCGGATTCAGGTTGCCGCACTTGCCCGAAATACGGCGGAGTTCGGTATTGAATATTATTCAGAAAAAGATATCCGTCAGGGGATTGTCCATATAGTCGGGCCTGAGCAGGGTTTTATTTTGCCGGGTATGACAATTGTCTGCGGTGACAGCCATACGTCAACACATGGTGCATTTGGTGCATTGGCACATGGCATCGGTACTTCGGAGGTGGAACATGTTCTGGCAACACAAACCCTTATTCAGAAAAAAGCAAAAAACATGCTTGTCCGCGTTGATGGAAGGCTGCCTCATGGTGTAGCTGCCAAGGATGTTGTGCTTGCCATTATCGGTGAAATTGGCACGGCTGGTGGAACCGGACATGTGATTGAATATGCCGGTGAAGCTGTTGAAGCGCTTTCGATGGAAGGGCGCATGACCATTTGTAACATGTCAATTGAAGGAGGCGCGCGTGCCGGCCTTATCGCTCCGGATGAAAAGACGTTTGAATATGTTGCAGGCCGTCCCCGGACACCGGAAGGTGAAATGCTGGCGCGGGCAATTCGCTACTGGAAAACCTTGAAATCTGATGAAGATGCCCGTTACGACAAGATTGTGACAATTGATGCCGCAAATTTGACTCCGACGGTTACCTGGGGATCTTCGCCTGAGGATGTGATTGCCATTACCGGTGTTGTGCCCGATCCGGATGAGATTGAAGATGAGACGATGCGTGCGTCCAAAAAGCGTGCACTTGAATATATGGGGCTTACACCTGGTGTTCGAATGACTGATATCGCTGTGGGCCGTGTGTTTATCGGGTCATGTACCAATGGCCGGATTGAAGATTTGCGCGCTGCGGCGGCAATTGTCAATGGCCGTTGCGTTGCTGCCGGTGTTTCAGCCATGGTTGTGCCGGGTTCCGGCCTTGCCAAACAACAGGCAGAGGCTGAGGGGCTGGATAAAATCTTTATTGATGCCGGGTTTGAATGGCGCGAGCCTGGTTGTTCCATGTGCCTTGCCATGAATGATGACCGGTTGCAGCCGGGTGAGCGATGTGCATCCACTTCGAACCGCAATTTTGAAGGTCGGCAGGGCTATAAGGGGCGTACACATCTGGTTTCTCCGGCAATGGCTGCTGCTGCTGCCATTGCCGGCCGCTTTGTTGATGTCCGGGATTGGCAATAATTCTTTATCGTGGCACTGCTTGCGTTTTTTATTCTGATATAATTAAAAAAAGACGAAAGCGGTATTGTATGTCTTTACTGCTTGCGGCAGGATAATTAAAAGAGAGAACAGGTTTTTTATTATGTTATATTTTTTTTCAGCAAGCAAAGGGGTTTTTCTGCGGGCAGGGTGAGCATTTGTGCTGCTTTGAAAGACGGCAGGATTGATGGTATATGAGGAAGGCGGGATGCCATGACGGTAAAAACTGAAAACGGGCAGAATGTGGAAATCAATGTGTTGCATCCCAAGGATGCGCATGCTTTTGCGCCGCTTCTGGCAAATTATGTACAAGCGCTTAAACGTGGTGCGCCCCGTCGCCCGGATGATTTTTATGCCGAGCAATTGTTGCAGGACCGTACCGCTCAGGTAATGGGTGCCAGGATTGGTGATAAGCTTGTCGGGTTTACGATTGTTTATGATTTACCGGACCCGGTATCGGGTTTACGTACCGGGCAGGTTGATCATATCCATGTTCATCATGCTTATCAGGGCAAAGGCATTGCCCGGGCAATGATTGATGTTTTGCGCGACAAGGCGGAAAAGCACAGTTGGGCCAGGTTGATTCTCAATGCTCCCCGCGTGCCGGAAGATGGCAGACATCTGTATGAGCAAATGGCTTCAAGGGCTGACTGGACAAGTTTTATCATTTGTTTTGATTAATTGCCGGAAGGTAAGCTGTTTTATTTTATCGTTTTTTTAAAACGATTGGATAACAGTTTTTTAATTTTACCCGTTAATCTCGATTATTTGATATGAATATCATGTATTCCGGCTTTGACGTTCAGAAAAAATCGCATTAGAACCAAAATCGGAATTTGTAACATGCAATTACATTTTGCCCGGAAATATGATCTTTATGCAGGCAGATGATAGCCAGCGTCGGGGAGGAGGGTTTTTCTGATAAAGCTCTGTGTGGCAGATACGGATTTGTTTGATTTGTTTTCATAAGAATAAATCGGAATATTTTTTAATATTGGTATTCGGTATGCAGGTAAAATGAAAACCGGATGGGAAACGCTCATGAAAAATTTAACAACCACTCCTGAACGTCCATTTTCCCCCCATGTCAGTATTTACCGCTGGCCAATTACCATGGCGATGTCGATTGCCCACCGTATTTCGGGCGCTGCGCTTTATTTTGGCACGTTTTTTTTTGCTGTCTGGCTGATTGGTGTTGCATATGGCGGAGATACCTTCGGTCTTGTTAATGCTGTTTATGCTTCCTTTGTCGGCCGCAGTATCCTGTTTCTTTATACGTTTGCTCTTGTGCACCACCTTGTTGGCGGGTTGCGCCACCTGTTCTGGGATGTCAGGACAGCTTTGCTTGAGAAGCGCTGTGCTGCCAGGGTGGCCGGGGCAACGGTATTTGTTTCGATTATTCTGACATTTCTTATCTGGATCATCAGTTATGCAGTGCTCTGATCGGGGAGGGGGATTATTATGAAAGATTTCAGAACGCCATTGGGCAAAGTGCGCGGGTTTGGCTCTGCCAGGGGTGGTACCGGGCATTTCTGGATACAGCGGCTGACAGCGCTGACAAATGTACCGCTTTTTGTTTTTTTTATTGTGCTTGTGGTTACTCTTGTCGGCAAGGACTATAACCATGTGCATGCAGTACTGGCCAATCCTGTTGTTATCCTTGTCATGGCGCTGATGGTGCTTTCAGGGATTTGTCATATGGCACTGGGCATGCAGGTCATTATTGGAGACTATGTGCATAGTAAGGGACTATGTGCCTTTATGCTTGCCATGAATATTTTCTTTTCATTTGTCATGGGTGCAGCGTGCATTCTGGCACTTCTTAAAATTATGTTTGAAGGTTGATCTCCATGGCCACGAGTTATACTGCTTCAGCGTCGGTTATCGGCGGCAGGGCCTATCGTTTTGTCGATCATAAGTTTGATGTTGTTGTTGTGGGTGCAGGGGGGGCTGGCCTGCGGGCAACTCTTGGCATGGCTGAGCAGGGGGTCAGGACGGCCTGTATCACCAAGGTTTTCCCGACACGTTCGCACACGGTCGCCGCGCAGGGCGGTATCGCAGCATCCCTTGCCAATATGGGGCCGGATAACTGGCAATGGCATATGTATGATACGGTCAAGGGGTCTGACTGGCTGGGTGATATGGACGCAATGGAGTATCTGGTGCGTGAGGCGCCGGCTGCTGTCTATGAGCTTGAACATTACGGTGTGCCGTTTTCGCGCACTGAAGAAGGCAAGATTTATCAGCGCCCTTTCGGCGGTCATACGACTGAATTTGGTGAAGGGCCGCCTGTACAGCGTACCTGTGCCGCTGCTGACCGTACAGGTCATGCCATTCTGCATACGCTTTATGGTCAGAGTCTGAGACACAACGCCCGGTTTTTTGTAGAATATTTTGCGCTTGATCTCATCATGACGGATGGTGTGGTAACGGGGGTCGTTGCATGGAACCTTGATGACGGCACCATTCATCGTTTTTCGGCAAAGATGGTAGTTCTCGCCACTGGCGGTTACGGCCGTGCTTATTTTTCAGCTACATCGGCACATACTTGTACCGGTGATGGCGGCGGCATGGCGGCACGAGCCGGATTGCCGCTTCAGGATATGGAGTTTGTCCAGTTCCACCCGACAGGCATTTATGGTTCCGGCTGCCTTATTACCGAAGGTGCGCGCGGTGAGGGCGGTTATCTCGTCAATTCCGAGGGTGAGCGCTTTATGGAGCGTTACGCGCCTTCTTTCAAGGATCTGGCCTCACGTGATGTGGTCTCGCGCTGCATGACGGTTGAAGTCCGTGAAGGTCGCGGGGTGGGTTCGAAAAAGGATCATATCCACCTGGTGCTGAGTCATATTGATCCTGCGATTCTGCATGAGCGTTTGCCCGGTATTTCCGAATCAGCACGCATCTTTTCCGGCGTTGATATAACAAAGGATCCAATTCCCGTCATCCCGACGGTTCATTACAATATGGGTGGCATTCCTACCAATTATTGGGGTGAAGTGCTGAATCCGACTGCCGGAAATCCTGATGAGGTTCAGCCAGGCCTTATGGCTGTGGGAGAGGCTGGCTGCGCGTCTGTTCATGGGGCAAACCGTCTGGGTTCCAATTCATTGATTGATCTGGTGGTGTTTGGCCGTGCCGCGGCAATACGGGCCGGTAAGGTGATTGATCGTGAAAGTCCGGTTCCTGATCTCGATTTTGCGGCCTGTGACAAGATCATGGAGCGGTTTGACAGATTGCGCTTTGCCAATGGTTCGGTACCGACAGCGGCGTTGCGTGATAAAATGCAACATATCATGCAGGAAGATGCGGCTGTGTTCCGTATGAAGGAATCTTTGCAGCAGGGGTGCAGACGTATTTCCGCTTTGTGGGAAGAACTGCCTGATCTCAAGGTTTCTGACCGTTCTCTGATCTGGAATTCCGATCTTGTGGAAACACTTGAGCTTGAAAACCTGATGACCAACGCGATTATGACGGTTTATTCTGCCGAAGCGCGTGAAGAAAGCCGTGGCGCCCATGCACGTGAGGATTATCCCGAGCGTGATGATAAAAACTGGCGCAAACATACGCTGGCGCATTTATCATCTGATGGCAAAGTCATCCTGTCTTATCGCGGGGTTCATCTTGATCCACTGACAAGGCAGGAAGATGGCGGCATTGATCCGAAAAAAATTGCGCCGAAGAAGCGTGTTTACTAGGAGAGCAGCGACATGGTTCAGATAACCTTTCCCGGAAAATCGCGGATAAAACCAGGTAAAACCTGGCCGAAGCCGCAACATGCAGACAATTTGACAGAATTCCATGTCTATCGCTGGTCGCCGGATGATGGTGAAAATCCGCGGATTGATACCTATTTTGTTGACTGTGATGCCTGTGGTCCGATGGTTCTTGATGGTCTGCTGTATATCAAAAATCATATTGATCCGACATTGACGTTACGCCGCTCCTGCCGTGAAGGTATCTGCGGTTCCTGTGCCATGAATATTGATGGCGCCAATACGCTTGCCTGTACCAAAGATATGAATGAAATCAGGCATCCGGTTAAAATATATCCGCTGCCGTCCATGCCGGTGGTAAAGGATCTTGTCCCGGATTTGAATCATTTCTACGCACAGTACCGGATGATTGAGCCATGGCTTCAGACGGTTTCACCAACGCCGGAGAAAGAATGGCTGCAAAGCCATGAAGATCGTCAGAAGCTGGATAGTCTTTATGAATGTATCCTGTGTGCCTGCTGCCAGACATCATGTCCGAGCTATTGGTGGAATGGTGACCGTTACCTTGGCCCTGCTGTTCTTTTACAGGCTTATCGCTGGATTGCTGATTCGCGGGATGAAGCAAAAGGAGAACGTCTTGACAACCTGGAAGATCCGTTTCGACTCTATCGCTGCCATACTATCATGAATTGTACGCAGACCTGTCCCAAGGAACTTAATCCGGCAAAGGCTATTGCTGAAATTAAGAAACTGATGGTTGAAAATCGTCTCTAGGGCAAATCTTTCAATTATATAAGCATTTTTCATTCAGATAAAACATCGGAGTGGTGAATGTATTATGATAAATTGAAATATTGGATTAATTGGAAATTTATCTGAGTGAATCGGTACTGATCTGAAAACGTTGCTTTATTGCACATTAAGAAGCGCGACCTGTGCAGGTAGGGTTGAGAAAAATCAAAACAAAAGATCATTCTGCCTTATTACCGAAGATGCGTGGGGTGAAGATGGCTATTTCGTCAATTCCGAGGATGAGAACTTTATTTTGCATGATTTTTGCGGATAAAATAATGCTTACGGATGATGAATTTAAAAAAATCCGAAAAAAGGAAGCGGCGTAAAAAATTGGATTGTAAGAGACCTTGAATTGGCTATTAGAATTGTAAACGATATAAGTGTATTAGATGTAAAGAGGCTTTATAAATGAAAATAGATAGATTAATATTTATTATAAAGAATATTTTTTAAATATTATTATAATTGGGCTTATTAGTCAATTGACCGGGATTTATAATATAATTGTGTTCATTATGTATATGTTAGTATAGCTGTTTGTTATAAATATAAAAAATAAGTAATAATTATGTTTAATAATAGAGAATGTTTGTATATACCTATAGATATAGAAACATTTAAATCTGAATTGCATAATAAAAATCCAAGAGATCAAAAAGTAAATGTCTTTGTTGTTCAGGCATGCATAGCTGGTAAGGCGCGTATTTATAGAAATTTTATAGAGACGCTTGATGATATAATTGTTTATGAAAATAGACATAAGGTTATTAGTAATTATAAAAGGATAATATTAGTAATTCATATCGAAATGTTGAGGCAACGCTGCCGGAGTGAAGTACTGTTTTATTTGATTGTGAAAGAAACTGCTCCTTACGCCTGAAGCAACTGTATCTCACCCGTTACTTCAGTGGGCAAAGGTTTGGTGTCAGGATAAATATTTTTATGGATAACTGGAAAGATTTGTTGTGTGGAATTGATATATTCTCGAACCGTTCTGGACAGACATTGTATCAAAGACTGAGAAATCTCCATACCCCGCGGGAAGTTGATTGAGGGATGAAAGCGTCTCCATGTTATCAGGATCGTAGAAAACTCCCCGATTATCGTAGATGATCAGCCGTTATGCAGGTAGCGTATGAAATCTTTGTCCATTGCTTCAAGGATTTTTTCTCAATGCAGTGAACCGGCACTTCTGCTATTCTGTCTTTGCTGAGAGGACGAACAAGAGAAAAAGGCAGGATTAGTGATTACTGTGTTGATTTTTTCTTCTCATTGTGATCGGAACAGTGCATTGCAGACTGAGCACGCCTGTCATCCTTTCTTCCTGAGTTTTTCTTTTGTTCAATAGCTGTTTTGTATGCGACATTCTCCGGCATAGCTTCTGTGTGCTCGATTCCAGTTTTACCTGTTAGCATTACAGCAGAAAATCCAGCTTATTCTGATAGCACAGGATTAATGGAAAAGAAAACAACCCTTCAATCAACAACAAGATTTCTGGCGGATGTACGATACAGTAAACACTCTTTGCGCCCGCTTTTGCTTTATTTATAACATTAAAAAACATAAATATTCAGTTCAGCAAGCCTGTCTTTCACTCTTTCAGGATATTCACCCATAATATGATTTCCAGCATCAGATTATCAGGTTTCCGGCTATTCGGTGTTTTGGGTAAGGATCAAAATTATCATATTTCAATTTCAGGAAAAATAAGCAACTAATCAAACTTCAAAAGTCGTTCGAGATAATCTTTTTCGATTTGTGGAGTAAGGTTGCCAAGGCGTTTACGGATTTCATCCAGTATGCGGCGTGCCCGCTGCACATCCAGTTCACCTGGTATTTCCATACCGTTTTTATGAAGTCCCCGACTGCCGTTTTGCGATTCCCTGCCCAGCGGATCCCGGTTAACATTATCATCGAACTTGCCTTCATCTGCTTTTTGCATAGCCTCGCGCATTTGGTTCATCAGGTCTTGTGCACCATGCCGCATTGCATCAAGAGCATCCGCCTGATTTTGTGTTGCGTAACTGCCATTGCCATTACGCATTGCTTTCTGGGCGTTCTCCATGAATTTTTCTGCCTCGGAAAGACCTTGCCCCGGCTTTAATCCTTCTTTTCCAAGTTCCTTTTGCAACCGGTCAAGCTGTGATTGCAACAGGCCCTGTTGTTGTTGCAGCCGGTTCATTTTTTCACGCAACTGGTCTTTACCCGTTTCTCCACGTTGGTACTGATCTTCAAGGCGGTGGGTTTCATTGAGCATCTGCTGCTGACGGTGCATCATGTCAGATAAATCATCCATCTGTTTCTGCATGCGGCCTTGCCTGGTTGTTTCTTTACTGCCGGCTCGTGCCTGACCGCTGCCGCCAGAGGTAACCTGAAGATCATTCATTATTTTCTCAAGCTCGGCGAGCAATTGTTCAGCAGCCCCCAGATTGCCGAGCTTTGCCATATTTTCAAGCTCTTTCAGCCTTTTTTCCAGTTCATCGGCACCAAGCATCTGCATGTCATCCGGCATATTGCCGGCTTGGCTGTTCTTGCCCTGTTGTGCCAGCATGCTGATGTAATTTTCAATCGCCTGGCGCAGTTCGTTCATCAACCGTTCGATTTCTTCCTGGCTTGCACCGTTGCGTAAAGCATCACGCAAAGCCTGCTGGACTTGTTTCAGGCGCTGTTCAGCTTCAGGAAGATTGCCGTTTTCAATTCCGCCGGCGATATTCCACATATAATCCACAACATCGCGTAAAGCGTCGTCACGCAAAGCCTCATCATGCAGAGTATCGTAGCGGCCAACAAGAGCAAGACGTGTCCGAAGGCTATGGAGCGCAAGTACATGAACACTGTTATCTATTGTATCTTCAGGTCTGATCAACAGGGCTGCCAGCATATCCGAAATACGGTCACGCTGGAATGTATCCTGTGCCAGCAGGCGGCGTTGTTCGATTACAGCCCTCGCAAGCGGGTTGCCGAAGCTGCGCTGCGGCAGGGTAAGGCGCACCGGCGCACTTCTTGCTTGTTGTCCTGCACCATCTTCAACAACAAGTTTCATCTCCACATCCGCTCCGGCCCAGGGGTGATTTGTCAGGTCTTTTATGGTCTGGCCGTTACCCTTGCCGCCGCGTGGTATAACAAGTTCAATTTCAGGCGTGGTGTAAAGGGAATGCCCCCGGGTAATCCGGGGTTCTTGAGTATGGCTTATTTCAATCCAGCTTTTGGTTGCACCAAAATCGTCGTCGATTTTATAATCAAGCTCCAGAGTGCCATTCATTGCGCGTTGCGGCGGTTTTATCCATTCTATAAATGGTGGCCGGTCTGCCATGACCTGAAATGACCAGCTTTTATCAAAGTGTGGTGTTGATAACCGAAGGGTCGCGGAATCTGAAAGTGGCACTTCATAAACAGGTGTACTACCCGATGTATTGCTGGCCGGTTCAGGCGCCAGGGTTGTTTTTCTGTTTTTCCCGTGAAGAGTAAGCCTTGTCCGCCAGTCACCATTTGCAACCCGCACAGTTACCCTGCTGCCTTGCGGAACTTTTACCTCATCTGTCCTGTCGTCCTGTTTATTCGTAAGGTAAACAGGTGGAAGATTGGTGTAACGCGGCGGTGTTACCCATGCATCAATCCGGATCAGATCAGCATCAATCTGTTTGCCAAAATGAAAGGCATCAGAAAGATGTCCGGAATCTGCCCCCCGGCTGACAGCAAAACCAATGGCAAAGAGAAGAAAAATCACAGTCCGCAGCGCATAGGCATCATGACGCGGAATATTGGGATGTGGCATGGCGATTTGCAGGTTTTCAAGTGTTTCTGCCATGTGACGCTGGTGCTCACGCCAAAGTATTTGTCCTAGCGGGGAGATATTTCCGGCTGGTTTATCGTGTTGTACAAGGAGCGGTTGAAACCGCAAACTGCTTGCTGTTTCAATGCGCCGGTCAATTTCCTGGCACTTGGGGAGACGGAAGCGAAACAAAAACGCAAGAGAAAAGAATGCTGCCAGTGTAAAAAGTGCAAGCAGTATCACATGAGCCGCATAGGGCAGGATAGTAAAAACATGCAACCAGGATAGAGCAGCAAAAAACGCAGCAGTCAAAACCATTGGCAGACACAGCAGCCAAAGCCGTTCAATAACCATGACACCCCATGTCGCAATCCGTATGCGCCTGAGATACCGGGACAGGTTTTGGGCAGGTGGTTTCATGAATACTCCGATTACCGCGCTATAATAAAGCAATTTCGGAAAAGCAGGAACCATTTTTCTGATAAGGACTACAGAAAGACAGGGAATCAAGTTATTTTTCTGTTCTTTTTGTATGCCGGCAGCAACAAAATGTTGCTTTATGGTTTCGAACAGTTAAAGCCAGTCAGGCACACTATCCATGCCAATCAGATGTTCATAGCCAGGGCGCGGACGGATAGTATGGCAACGCTCACCTTCAACCAGAATTTCCGGCACGGGAAGCCTTGTATTATAGGTATTCGACATTACTGCGCCATAGGCTCCCGCACTGGCGACAGCCAGAAGATCCCCGGCCACAGGGCAGGGCAATTGCCGTTCAAGGCCAAGATAATCACCTGTTTCACAAACCGGGCCGACAATATCCACAATAATCAGGTCGGTATTGCGCTCCGGTTCAACAACGGGCATAATAGTATGCCACGCGTCATATAATGTCGGGCGTACAAGATCATTCATAGCGCCATCAACGATAACAAATTTTTTTCCGGCTCCTTCTTTCAGGTAAATGACAGATGTTACAAACATACCTGCATTACCGACAAGCAGACGGCCGGGTTCTGCCACAAGGTCAACACCGAGCTGGCCCATGTGCTTGTGCACCACGCCGGCATATTCCTGTGGAGAAGGGGGCGGAAGGTCGTCAGGCCGATAGGAGATGCCAAGCCCGCCGCCAATATCAATATGAGTGATTTTATGTCCCTCGCTCCGTAGCTCGCCGACAAACTTTGCCGTTATTGCAAAGGCGTTTTCAAATGGTGCAAGTTCATAAATCTGACTGCCTATATGAACATCAACCCCACATATATGAATACCCGGCAACGATGCAGCAAGGTGATAGGCTTCATGTGCTTTGGCGAGCGGAATGCCGAATTTGTTTTCTGATTTTCCGGTCGCAATCTTTTTATGGGTTCTGGCATCGACATTCGGATTAATCCGAAGTGAGACTGGCGCCTTCTTCCCCGCGGCCTCAGCTCGCGCAGAAAGCTGGATTAATTCCGGCTCTGATTCAACATTAAAACAATGGATGCCCTGCGCCAGCGCAAAATCCATTTCTCCAACTGTTTTGCCAACACCGGAATAGACAATGCGCCTTGACGGAATGCCAGCTGCCAGTGCCCGGCGCATTTCACCTTCAGACACAACATCAGTGCCTGCCCCTTCTTTTGCCAGAAGAGTCAGTATTGCCTGATTGGAGTTTGCCTTAAGCGCATAGGCGACAAGCATTTTCATGTTCCTGAACGCATCACAGAACGTATGAAAATTGTGTCGTAAGGCTGTTGCAGAGTAAACATAAAACGGCGTTTTCTCCGCGTGGGCAATGTCTGCCAGAGCGACATTCTCAACGTGCAAAACACCGTTACGATATTGAAAATAATCCACAATACCCGATCCCGTTTACTTGATAAGACGGTCAAGAATAAAAGGTTTGTCTTCTCCGGGCTTTGGCACCGGATCCCCCTTTTCATTTTCAGTCATCGCAGAAGAGGGCCGCTCAAGCGCACCCTTGCGGCCACAACCCGTCAGTAGTACCATACCGGCAATGCCGGCAGCAGCCAGACCGGCAAGAAAACGCCCGGAAAAATGCCTTGCCATATGTTTATTCCTCAAAGTACCTGACAGACATAAACCCTCCCGTGTTTTCCAGCTTGCCGAAGCAAAAGAAACCGGATGCTTCTATGCTGGCCGTTTTAGTTGTCTACAGGCAAAAAATATTCATCAATATCCTGTTTTCTGCGTCAAACATGCATTGACTTTCATGCTTTGGCAAGCCGTTTTTTCCAATAGCGTATCTGGCGGTGTACTTCCTGCGGTGCGGTGCCGCCATAGGATTTACGGCTTTTAACTGATTTATCAACCGTCAGAAACTGAAAGACATCATTGGTGATACCCGGATGGATAATCTGAAGATCAGACAGGGATAAGCGGCCAAGATCACATTTTTTGTTTTCCGCCAGGGCGACAGCCTGCCCTGTAATATGGTGTGCTTCGCGAAATGGCAGACCCAGAACCCTTACCAGCCAATCGGCCAGGTCTGTTGCGGTGGAATAACCAGACCCTGCCGCCTTTTTCATCGTTGCGGCATGAACCATCAGATCACCAATCATGCCTGTCATGGCTGCAAGCGAAAGTTCAAGTGTTGCTGCTGCATCAAAAACAGCCTCTTTATCTTCCTGCATGTCTTTTGAATAGGCAAGCGGCAACCCTTTCATAACAGTAAGCAGAGTCATGAGCGCACCATTGATACGGCCCGTTTTGGCACGCACCAGTTCTGCGGCATCGGGGTTTTTTTTCTGCGGCATGATGGAGGAACCGGTGGAAAAAGCATCTGACAGGCTGATAAAATGAAATTGCGGTGTGGACCAGATAACAATTTCCTCCGCCATGCGAGACAGATGCGTTGCCGAAATCGCCGCAACGGCAAGAAATTCAAGTGCAAAGTCACGGTCTGATACACTGTCAATTGAATTACGGGTCGGTTCACGAAAGCCAAGTGCCCTGGCTGTCATAAACCTGTCCGTCGGGAAGCCTGTCCCGGCAAGAGCGGCAGCGCCAAGCGGTGATTCATCCATACGGTGAATGGCATTTCGCATGCGGGAAAGGTCGCGCCCGAACATTTCCACATAGGCCATCAGATGATGGCCCAGAGTGACAGGCTGGGCCGTTTGCAGGTGAGTAAAGCCAGGCATTACTGTTGCAGCATGTTCTTCTGCCTGGTCAAGCAATCGGGAAACAAGCGCTTTCAACTGTTCAGTGTTTTTTTCCGCTTGCATCTTGACCCAGAGGCGGAAATCAACTGCCACCTGGTCATTGCGTGAACGCGCGGTATGCAACCGGCCCGCCGCCGGGCCGATCAGTTCAGCAAGCCTTGCCTCAATATTCATATGAATATCTTCAAGCTTGCGGGAAAAAACAAACCGCCCTTCCTCGATTTCCTGCAAGACAGTTTCAAGGCCTTTTGCAATTTCCTGATGATCAGCTTGGGAAATAATACCCTGTGCGGCAAGCATGGCTGCATGGGCAAGCGAACCTTGAATATCCTGTGCATAAAGCTTACGGTCAAAATCAATGGAAGTGTTGATTTCTTCCATGATGGCATCAGGGCCTGAGGCAAAACGTCCGCCCCACATCTGGTTGCTTTGATTCTTCTGGTTCATATATGTTGACCCCTGCTGACAAGGACAAAAAATGATGATCAGGAACTTTGTTCTCAATATTACCCCCGGCGGGCAAATTCACCCTTTGCGGATAAGACCTGTCCTTCTGGGGGCAGTTCTTGCGATATACGCGATAACCGGTGCAATCTCAACAGCCCGGGCGCAGGATAGCCGTCAATGTAACATGGAATCTGCCCGCCTTGAGATGTTGCAACAGGCGTCACAGGGTTTTTTCAAGGCGCTGCGACTGGCTGATAAGCCATACTATACAGGTCATCTTACCTTTCAGGATGAGCAGGGCAGGGATGTGAAACTGGCAGCTTTTCAGGGGAAAACATTGCTGGTTAATTTTTGGGCGGTCTGGTGCGGGCCTTGTCGTGCTGAGATGCCCGAACTTGCCGGGCTGAAGAGAAAACTGGGTGGTGCCGGTTTTGATGTGCTGGCAATAAATGTTGATCGTAATTCGGATGAGAAGGTCAGAAATTTTCTTGAAGAGGTAAATGCCGGCAATCTTGTGTTTTATCGTGATAAAACCATGGAGATTTTCCAGGCTGTCAGGCGTGAAGGGCTGGGGCTTGGCTTGCCTGTGACCTTGGTGATTGATCCGCAGGGGTGTCTGCTTGCGTCCTTTAACGGTTCTGCTCCGTGGGCAGATCAGGATGCTGTTGCTTTTGTTCAGGCGGTTATGAAAAACAGCAGATAACTGACAATAGCCGGTGTCAAGGCTGTCTGTATAATATTTCCGGCAGTTTTTTCAATGTTTGTGATATGTTGCCTGGGTCGCCTGGCCAGGCTGTTGTGCCCTGTTACGGTAAAACATGATGGCAGCATTGATTTCACCGCCTAAAATGAAGATGCCGGCCAGCATGTAAAGAAAAATGATTGCCACCATAATAGAGGCGAGACCCGCATAGGTCGAAACATAATTGGCAAAAGTTGCCAGATATTGTGCAAAAAGCATGGAGGCAACAAGCCACGTGATAAACGTTACCGCAATACCGGGAAAAATGTCGGAAAATTTGCGCTTTCCATCCGGCAGCCATTTATGAGCAGCAATAAGACAGATAAGCAGAATGATGATAGCAATACAGTAACGCCAGAAACGGATGGTGCCGGTGTGAGGCGCAAGTACCGGAAATTCTTTTTGCGCAATTGTCAGCACCAGCGGCGCCAGAACAAGAAGAAAACTGATTGCCATGAGACCAATAGTGCCGATGATAACAAAAAACAGACTCTGGAAACGACAGAACAGGATACTTCTTTTTTCCTGCACACGATAGGCGCGGTTAAGCGCTATGCGCAATGATTCCACTCCGTTTGATGCAAAATATGCAGCAGCAATGGCTGATACAGTCAGCAGGCCGCCACGTTGGATGGTGAGGACGTTGATGACTTCATTGGCAATAGGGTGAACAAGAGCTTCGGGCAGCATTTCTATAATGTATTTGACACTGGTCTGCGTATAAGATCTTGCGCCCAGAAATCCTGCCAGGGTTGTTGCAAAAATCAGAAATGGAAAAAACGCCATCAGGCTTGAAAGCGCAACATAACTGGCAAAAGCCCAACTGCTTTCAGCGATGAAATGGCTAACCGCATTGTAAAGGATGCGCCAGCAATGATGATATGCGCATCGGAGAAAACAAACAATATCAGCCATACTTCTAGCCTCCTGCGCAATTTGTCAGACTTGCTGAAAAAATAAAATGTGAAAACCCGATATAAAGTAAGCTTGTGACGACAGAAATGGAGCTTGTGACAGAAATTGTGATAAAACAGTTAAACAGTCTGTGCTTGTATTTGGCCGCCGGCATAAGATAATTTTGTAATAAAACTTTTGCCATAAAAGATGTCGGGATACAATTATGGTTAAACTTGATAAAATCTGTACCAGAACGGGGGATGACGGCTGGACAGGGCTGGTTGACGGCTCTCGCCGCCGAAAGGATGATTTGCGGATTGATGCCTGTGGTACGGTAGATGAAACAAACGCAACAATTGGCATGGCGCGCCTTTATACCGCAGATGCCGGTGCGCTTGATGCCATGCTGATGCGGATTCAGAATGATCTGTTCGATCTGGGGGCTGATCTTGCAATGCCATCACAGAATCATGAGTCGGGATCAGTTTTGCGTATGACAGATAAACAGGTGAAATATCTGGAAGGCGAGATTGATGACATGAACACACATCTTGAAGCATTGAAATCCTTTGTGCTGCCCGGGGGAACCGCGGCTGCTGCCTGTCTGCATCTTGCCCGCACGGTGACCCGCCGGGCTGAGCGTATCATGGTTGCTCTGCATCAGCGTGAGAAGGTTAATCCCTTTGCCCTCCATTACATGAACCGCCTGTCTGATTTTCTGTTTGTTGCTGCCCGCTTTGCCAATGGGAAAAAGCAAAAAGATATATTATGGGTTCCGGGCGCTACCCGCTAGCTGTCATTCGGGGATCACGGATGTGAATTTCATCTATACAGAAGATTGGAATCAGACCGGTGTACGTGATCAGATTATCCGGATGGCTTCGTGATAACGAAAATATAAAATACATCGTTAAACACCTGGATTACCAGGATTTTTGTCTGTCTGCCGATTGATGCGGTTTTGTCTGTTCAAGTTCCTCAAAGAGGGCTGTTGAAAGATACCGCTCAGCAAAGGAGGGGATAATGACAATAATGTTTTTGTCTTTATTTCCCGGACGTTTGCCAGTTTCGACAGCTGCGGCAAGTGCTGCGCCTGAAGAAATGCCAACCGGAATACCTTCAATGCGTGCAATAGCCCGGGCGTTTTCAAAGGCATCTTCGTTTGAAACTGTAATAACTTCATCATAAATATGGGTATCCAGTATTGTGGGTATAAAACCGGCCCCGATACCCTGAATTTTATGAGGGCCGGGTTCCCCTTCTGATAAAACCGGCGAATCTTCCGGTTCAACGGCAATAACCTTGATATCCGGTTTGTATCGTTTGAGAACCTGGCCTACCCCGGTAATTGTTCCGCCTGTTCCAATTCCGGCAACCAGAAAATCAATGTTGCCGTCCATATCATTCCAGATTTCTTCTGCTGTTGTTCGGCGGTGAATTTCCGGATTGGCAAGATTTTCAAACTGCTGTGGAATGATGGCATGGGGATTTTCCGCTGCCAGTTCTTTTGCCCTGGCGATTGCGCCTTTCATTCCTTTGGCGCCTTCCGTCAGGACAAGTTCGGCGCCAAGCAGTTTCAGAAGCTTGCGCCGTTCAATCGACATGGTTTCCGGCATGGTCAAAATCAGGTGATAGCCTTTTGCTGCCGCAACAAAGGCAAATGCAATGCCTGTATTACCGGAGGTCGGCTCAATAAAAACTGTTTTTCCGGGTGTAGCCTTCCCCTGTTTTTCAAGGGCTTCAATCAAGGCAATGCCGATGCGATCCTTGACACTTGCCAGAGGATTAAAAAATTCAAGTTTAAGAAAAAGATTCGCATTGACACCTTTGGCTTTTGCAAATCTTTCTGCCTGCACCAGCGGTGTGTCGCCGATTGTTTCAATGATAGAGTTATAAGCGCGGCCGCGTCCCGGTTTTTTTGTTTTTTCTTGTGTCATGACTGTTTCCTCTTCTGACAGAGGAATAAAATAGAACAGCATCAGGACAAAATCACAGGTTTCAACATTAAAAATATCAGATTCTGTTATATTTGTTTTTTATATATGGGGGATAATATGGAATTTTTTCTCTCTGGCAGGTTGGTGTTCTGCTGTTTTCCCGGACAGCAAACCCCTTTCTGTTTCTGCCATAGTTGTACAGCAGGAAAATCACCTTCGCTCCTATGAGGGGCTGGGGAGGGGGCTGTTATTCTGTGCTGTGCTTTAACCTTGAATGAAAGACTGTCATGCCGTGAGAGAATTATACGAAGATGATCTCACTGAAGCAATTTCAAAAAACAGGCATTGTTTTTTCGGTAAGAATTGCAATAAATACGACAGTTTTGAAAAAGAAGGAGATAATTTTCCATATATCTGTGATAAATTGGAAATATAAAGAAGTCAGTCGTTACATCTGGAATGTGAACTGCTCTGGAATGAAGCAGCCGGAGGAAGGGGATGCAATGTACAGACAGATGACAATATGGCGCTGGATATGGGTTGTGGGTATCCTGCCCGGGATGCTTCTTCCGGGAGGCTGTACCGGTCGGATAACAATGTGGGCAAAAAAAGTGACCTTGCAGGATATAGAAATGCCAACACAATGTGCCGGTTGGGAAAAACTGGAACTTAAAAAGCGTACTCGCTATTACCTTGTGCGTGAAGATCAGCGGTTGCTTGTTAATATTGATGCCCATAATTTGCGTGGACGTAATCTTGGCTGCTGGAAATAGTTTGAGACTGGATGAAAGCCTGCTTTTATAATTCCGTGACAGAATGTGCTGTATCCGGCCGAGTGGATGAAGGTGTAAAAATTCTGCAGGACAATTATATCTGTATTATGCAGACAAGGTCAGATTATCTGACGGCTGCATCGGAAGAAAAACTGAAAATAACTGTATTTGTCTCGTGTTCTCCGGCAGCAGGCCAGAATATTTTCTCTCTTGATACAGGCGGCAAATTCTGCACCTGATAATCCGGTTCTGGCCATAAAACAGGAGAGAGGCTTTCCATGTATGTCAATATTATTGCTCTGCGGTCTTTTTATGCATCCTTGCTGGGGCTGCATGTACAGCAGACAATTTCAGCCTTTTTCAAGCGCTATTATCGTTCCACAGCAGGAGAACGGGTTATAGGGCTTGGTTATGCAATTCCTTATCTGGAGTGTTTTGCCCGTAATGCCGAGCGCTGTTTTGCCTTTATGCCAGCCCGCCAGGGGGCTTGTCTCTGGCCTTCAGCTGATGCTGTGGCGACAGCTCTCGTCTTTGAAGAAGATCTTCCTCTGCCGGATGCTTCGGTGGATCGAATCATTATGGTTCATGCTTTGGAACATACGGAAAATGCTGAAGAAACCATGCGGGAATTATGGCGGGTTCTTGTTCCCAATGGGCGCCTTGTCATTGTTGTGGCAAACCGGCAGGGATTTTGGGCACATTCAGAATTCACTCCTTTTGGCAATGGTGAGCCATATAGCCATAGTCAGTTGCTGGGGCTTCTGGAACAGACCGGTTTCTTCTGTGGTCCGGTCAGGGAAACACTGCATTTTCTGCCGCGTAAGAATTGGCGCTTCGGTGCTTTCTCGGCCTTTTATGAAAAAATTGCACAACGGTTTTTTCCATATTTTGGCGGGGTACTGATTGTGGAGGCACAAAAGCGGCTTTACAAAAGCCTGCCTGTTATCAAACGTCATTCTCGCCGTATTTTTGTTCCCGCACTTCAGCCGCAGCCAACTGTGCGCTATAACAAACCGGTCTTCAGTCAAGACAGGACAAATAATAATTATGGAGCCTTTCCGTCATTTCATGGAAATTATCACGTAAATACTGGTAAAGAAGTTTTATCGACTGTGGGTATTCATTCAGAATCCGGCGAAAATTATTGTGGCTGATACGCAATACTTCGCATTTCTTGGTCACAATTGCACTTACAGGCCGCTTTGTTTTGCCAATGAGAGCAAATTCACCAATCATCTCGCCAGCGACGACGGAACGTACCATCACTCTGCGTTCCCATATCTGATGATAAAGGTCAATTTGTCCGCCCAGTAAAACAAAAGCACAGTCTGCCGGTTGGTGTTCCCGGAATAATTCATGCCCTTCCTGTAGAAGCATACGTTCTGCGCCAAAGACAACAAGACGCAGCTGATCATCCGGCAGACAGCGAAAAAGACCAAGCCGTTTCAAAATCAGCAGTTCAATTTCAATGGACATGACCGGTTACCTGAGTTATCGACAGATACCATGTATTGATCCGGCGGATCAGCATGGGTAATTACCGGCAGGACAATGCCAGTAATTTGCTCTTGCTTGCTTTTATATATGTCAATGCAGTTTGCTATCCATCCTCCTAAGGTATCAATTTGTAACCGCCACTGTCGGTTACAAGAATTTGCGCATTGGAAGGATCTTTTTCAATTTTCTGCCGTAACCGGTAAACATGGGTTTCCAGGGTATGGGTCGTCACACCGGAATTATACCCCCACACTTCTTCAAGAAGCGTATCACGGCTGATAACATCGCTGCCCGCCCGATAAAGATATTTTATAATCGCGGCTTCCTTTTCCGTTAAGCGGATTTTGCTGCCTTTTTCATCAAGCAGCAGTTTCTGTCCGGGCTTGAAAACATAAGGACCGACCTGGAATGTTGCATCCTCACTTTGTTCATACTGGCGCAACTGTGCGCGGATACGTGCCAGAAGTATGGAAAACCGGAATGGTTTCGTAACATAGTCATTGGCACCAGCTTCCAGCCCCAATATCGTATCGGAGTCGGTATCATGGCCGGTCAACATGATAACAGGTGCACGAAAACCATCCTGCCTCAAGGTTTTAACCGCTTCGCGTCCATCAATGTCAGGAAGACCGACATCCATGATGATGAGGTCAACATTTCCCTTTTTAACCGCCTCAACAGCCTTTGTTGCATTATCTTCATGAAGAACATGAAATTCCTCATGCATTTGCAACTGCTCCACCAGAATAGCGCGCAAATCATCGTCATCATCAACAACCAGAATTGTACGGTCTGTCATCTTTACTCCTTGCTGGGCATTTCTTTTTCGTTAATTAAACTGAAATCATATTTATATAATTATCCTCGACAGGAATATTCATGCAAGCCGGACGGAAGCACCAATTGCGAAAAAAGAGAAATTCCTTCAAATATCTTTATGTCCGTCAGATTCAGACAGGCACACCGCGCGGTATTTTGCAAGCAGGCCCTGTCGTTTTTCACTGTGCGTTAGGCCGCGGCGGTCTGTCTGCTTTCAAGCGTGAAGGAGATGGAGCAACACCGCTTGGTGCCATGCGCATTATTTCCGGTTTTCATAAACCTTTGGCCAGGCCTCTGCCACAATCTGCGGTTTTATCCCGACGCTTGCGTTCATCGGACGGGTGGTGTGATGCATCGGGTGATGCCAACTATAACCGTCCGGTTCGATTGCCTTACCGCACAAGTGCCGAGACAATGCTGCGCGCTGATTGCCTCTATGATATAGGCTTTGTGCTTGACTGGAATATTTGCCCGCGCCGGATGAATTGCGGAAGTGCCATTTTTTTTCATTTGGCCAAAACAGGCTTTCCACCGACTGAAGGCTGTATTGCCTTAAGCAGACGCAACATGGAACGGCTTATGCCTCATCTGACACGCCGGACAAAACTTATAGTGATTCATTAAAGTATTTCACAGCCAGACACAATATTCAAGGTTTGAAGATAGGTGGCGACTTGAAAGACTTTTTCATTGGCAGGAGCTTGTTTCAAATGCCCGCTCCCGGCTGCCATGCCAATCAGCTGCTGCCGTCTCATGTCTTGCCCCGGAAAAAGGGCGTCAGGCTGATATGATACTGGTATAACGCTGCCAG
>Ga0154004_1000023_pt1 | contig 46099 bp, 45 predicted proteins | sample TSFL088MetaG_FD_104727 | JGI IMG/M metagenome (GOLD analysis project Ga0154004, IMG submission 104727) | Attine ant fungus gardens microbial communities from Florida, USA - TSFL088 MetaG | ecosystem: Host-associated > Fungi > Mycelium > Unclassified | place: USA: Florida, Lake Talquin State... | reverse complement strand
CGTGGATTCGCTGGCGAACGAAGTAAATGTTGCCGAGATATTATCGCTGGATCTACCAGGGAGAATGCGACTGGCATCAGGAAGGACAGCCTCGTTGCACTGGGAATTCGATTTGAGAAGCTCCTGGTTGGATTTCTTCTTCAAAGAACGGGAGATGCCGTTGAAGAACATCCACTTTTGTTTAGGAGGGGGAGACGACAACATGCTATGTGCATAAGAACTCTCCATGTCGGAGGCGGGAAATTCTTTGCATATAGCTTTCTCCTTGAAAAGTTCAGGCATATGACCCGAGCATGATTCAACACCGCCCTTGGACCTACTATGGTAAACAGATGATCAAGAATATTGATTAAATGGCATACCTTGGGGATGGAGAATTACTGTCAAAACTTTCAGAAGAAACTCCAACATAGCTCCCAGCTAAACTCATGGCATAGCGATAATGCTTCACGGCTTCATCAGAAAAGCCGAAGAAGGCAAAGAAAAACAAAGCACAGATAACCCATAACCACCGCTGGATTTCAAAGAGAGCAGCATCTGGATCGGAGCGCCAGTCTTGAGCCGAGTACTTGGGTACGAAAGAGACATTGGCATGAAGGTCCTTGAAGCTGGTCCACGGTTCAAGTCCTCTGTTCAAGTCAGAATATAAAAGATATGACTGGGATAGAGTCGAACAAATCGCAAAGATTGATGTAAGGAGCATGAGACGGATGTAATGGCTGTTTGTCAAACTGGAGTGAGAGTATAACACATCCTTGTTCTGGGCACGGATTCTACGGAAGGCGTAGAAGCTCAAGAAGGAGTATGTAATAGAGGTGATGTCGATTAAAATACAAGGAACTGGGTGGATGACGACCTCAACCCAGCTTCGGTATGCGGAGGTGAGGCATCCAATGTCTTCAAGAATGATGTATCGAAACTCTTGATAAACATAATCTGAAATAAATTTGAGGCGTTGCTCAATTGTTAAAGTGTAGACACAGTATTCTCACACAAGATCAAAAGCATGATAGGAAGACCGAGACCAATTGCTAGATCAGCCGCTACCTGACGCCGCTTTTCAGCCCTGGAGATGATGACCTTTCGCACTGAAGCAATGAGATAAATGCGGCGAGTGGCACAGAGTGAAGCAGTTGAAAGTCCAAAGCCGCCTATGACTAAGACTCTTGTAACTGGAAAAAATACAATTAGTGGCTTCAATATCTCAGTAGGACACCTTTTCAAACCCACAGATATCACACCAGACAGGAGCCCAGTCATTCGCATTACCATTCCATATGATAGAATTTATGCAAAGCCCAAGGCAATTTAGGCAGGACCAAACTATGTAAAGACATGTCCCCGTATTCCAGGCTGAGACACCACATGTTAGGGTGAAACACCGAGCGCAGAGGAGAATACTTACCCTTTAGGTGCCACGGGAGCGGAATACAACAAAGCACGAATCCAATACCTGAGAACAGGGTGAAAACCCAATTGGGGTAGGAGGCTGTTGCCATTCTGTGGTCTCACTCCAGAAGTTGGATTGGAGAGCGTACGACGGTGTGTGTCGTTGCCTAACAGGATGAATATATATGAGACTCCATTCTCGTTCTTGTGAGGATAACCGCCAAAGAACGATATCCATATCTGGCTGTGGCTTTGTCTTGTTCTAAATCGAGAATCGAATGGCAGAGATGAGTTTCCTGTTTTAGCTGCTACTTTGTGCTACAAATGTAGTGATGGGTAAATGACTGCATGGTGTATCTACATAGATAAAATAAAAGGAAAAGGGGGAAAGAAGATGGTGACACTTTGAGAGAGGAAAAGGGAAGAACTGACTGCTAAAGCATGTTGGAAAAGGAGGTATCCTCTAAGAGATGTTGTCCTGGAAGCAAAAGGCACTGGGATTTGCCTCCAGGAATGTGAGGCGTGTCATGACACAGCCAAAAATGTCTAAGTCATTATTTTATTTTATTTTATTTTATTTTTCATTTAATTAGGTAATTGGTAGATGTGCAAGAGAGAATAACTCAAAAGAGATGTAAGACTTTATAAACAAGGTTTTTATCTAGGCCTCCAGCCCAACCTAAACCCTCTACTAATTCTGAGTGGAGCTGACATTGTATTGTCTATCAGCTCACTGTGCTCCCTTTGTACAATGGTCTGTGTAACAGTGTATAGTGTTGTCTGTTAGCTTGCTGTGCTCCTTTTCTACAACAGTCTGTAACAGCATGTAGTATTGTCTATCAGTTTGCTGTACTCCTTTTCTACAATAGTTCATATAACAGTGGGTAATGTTGCCTATTGTTAGCACAAAGTTGTAAAGGCTTGAAGCTCAACCAAGATGGTTGTTTAGGAAGAACTCAATAGAGTTCTCTGTTGGACTGTACAACTACTTATATAAATGTCTGTTGGTTTGTACACTTATCTCCCATGATCACATGACCCTTACTAATAACTGTACATATCTTACATAAGCCTTCCTATACTATTTATATTCCTCTTACATTGTACTCCTGAATATTGTCTACTAAGTTGAGAAATGTACAGAAAATAGTTTCTTTTCTGGGAACTGTCTCATAACACCTATTAGATCACTGTGCTCTCTTCTGATAACAGTCTGTAAGAGCACAGTTAGCTCACTTTGCTCAGTGTCTGTTCCAATTTTATTGTATAACTGATTATAATTTATTTCAATTTTTCCTGAATTTTTTCTAATTTTTAATGAATTTATTGGTTTTTTTGAGTGAAAAGAGAGACTGTGTGTCACAAACTTCATTCAGACCATAACTCTGGGAATACTTGACTGATTTTGACAATCTAAATTGCCACCAAAAGCCCTTAAGAAGACCTTTCAAATGGTACCAAAAATGTCTCAAAGTAATCAGTATTCACTGAGTTATTAGCAGATCAGTCAGTGATCACCAAGTTACCAGACACTAAATTGCCAATATCTCAGGAATCACTTAACATAATTATTTGCTTCAATGACCATTGTGAAGCTCTTTTCAATGTGCTTCTTTTGGCTATAAATAAAACCCAAGGCAATAAGATCCCATAGAGATACAAGATCCTCAATGTTAGATATGTGTTAAAGTTAGTCTACTATGCTTCCTTCTTCAACTTTATGTACACTCTATAATATTTTCTCAAACCATAGTAAAAAATCAATTTTAAGCTTATCATTTATACATATATATATATAATCTATAATCTAATACTATTAAATACCTCTTTATATACCACATTAAGTGTTCTTCTGCTCTCTTGGCTCTGTTCTAGAAGAAGTACTAAAATGTTTAATAGTAAAGTATATCTTGAAAATACCATATAAAGTTGTCTATGAGAGAACACTGATGTCTGCAAATTAATCCTCATATGCTCCACTGACTGTTCTTGAGACTTTTTGATAGTCATAGCAAAGGCCAGCCTGACTGGGAATTGAAGTCTCTTGAGTGGCACAGGCAATGTGTCTGTATTAGGTAATAACCTGATTCTTGAAATCAATACAGTCTTTCCTCTAAACCTCTTGTCCTTGCTAATAATCCTGTACTGGAGTACCTTTCTCCTCACATTCAATACCACCATTCTTGTTCTATTGCAAAGTCCTTCTCCTAGACCCAAGTTTCTCAGTAAGATAAGTGGACAGCCAATCTTGAGCAAAAGACAATCCACTACTATTGAGTTGTTAAAGAAACTCTGTAGGATAGATATAGTGCATTCTATCTTCCTCAGACATAGAGTCTATACTTCTCAGTATATAGACCTTTGTATTTGGTACTGGATTGAACTGTTGGAGAATAGTTTCATTAATATTATACACCTCATCATTTCTAGAACAGAGAATAATGCACTCCAAGAAGTATTGGTCATCTTGAACTCTTGGGTTGCCAATTCCTAGATAGATCCTATTGATGAGAGTGTTGAGATTAGTGCAAACCATAGACTGAGGAACTTGTATCATCTCATTATCATCTATAGTTGATCTAGTACCAATTTCCAACAACCACTAAGCATGCTGATTATTGGCTTCAGAGTGGCCCAAGTGCATATTGTATCTGAGATGTAAGAACTTAATATGTCTCCATAGATTTCCTCTAAGAGAGATGCTACTATTACTTGTTGACATATTCCTTTAGATATCATAGGCAAAGTTTGATGAGAATCCCCTTCAAATACCACTGTAATTCCACCAAATGGATAATTATTCTAGATAATATGTCAATTCAACAACTATCAAGTACAAGTAATCACTTACTTCAAACAAGTCTTTTATATATTGATCAACAGCATTAATATCATACTTGTGCTGCATAGAAACTTTATCCCAAATAATAACCTTGGTCTATTGAATGACTAGAAATATGTGACTATTCTGTTTGAGTCCAGTCACAGAGTCCTCATTTATGGAAAAAGAAATCTTAAAGTACAAATAAGACATTCTTTTTCCATCTAACAAAAGAGCAGCAATTCTAGATAATACTATATATAGTGTCACCTGTTCTTTCTTTCTAACCTCAGCAGCAATAGTATTATAAAGAAAAGTCTTCCCATAACCATTAGTAGTATGAATGAAGAAAAGGTGACCTTAGTTGTTAGTAACAGACTCAAGAACAACATCAAAAGCAGCAGCTTGTTCAAGATTAAACATTGCTCTCTGCTTATTTACTATAAGGGGACTATACTAAATCACACTCCTGACACACTAGCGATAGCTCACCAGAGTGACCCTAGACTAATTAAATAATAATTACCTAACATTTAATTAGCTGCTTACTCTATATCCCTGACCTTTAGGATATTCTATAACTAAGAGAGCTTGTATATATAGTATAGAGTATTCTTTCAGGAGCCTCATTCTATTCTCTGAGGATTCTCCTAGATAGTGAGTTGTAATATATTCTAGAGTGTATTTATAGACTAAGGATTCTCCTGGAAGCTCTACTTCAGTCACTTTTACATTTACCAAATTTCATCTATATTATACTGCTCAGCCTATAAGAGAGAATTAGGTATTCTATGACCCCACTCTTGCTGTAGAAGAGATATAGATGGAAACTCAGCAAGACTTCTTCCTATTTCTACTAATATTCTGTTTAGATCCCAAAAGCTATAATCATAAACATCATCCTCTGGTATCTCCTGGTCAGCTTGATAGTGGCTCATATAACAGAGTTTGTACTTAACATCATTATATAGTTCAGTTTTGAATTGGTCCCAGAGAACATAAGGCTCAGCCACTTTATCAGTCAGTAGCAAAATTACTGTCAACAACCAACAATATACTACTCTAGACTTTATTGCAGTTGCTTCTTCCAAGCAAATTCTCTACTCATGATCATCCTCCAGTAATCCTCTTTCCATATATGCCTCCTTGAATGTAACAAACGCTTGGCCATTCCAGGTTCTCAGATACTCCCAACTCTTTCCATCTTCAAATATAGTCAAAAGAAGTTGTAAAAAGAACTGTTTTCCCTTTGATGGTAATACAAAGTACATTCTTCCAATTATCTTAGCACATTGTCTTGAATACCATGATTTGGCTTTGCTATTCCAGGTATAGTGTTGAGAGAACTGCCAGCAGGTAAGGCCCAAACCATTATCATGTACAGAGTTATAGTCAAACTAAGTAGTAAACTAAGTTTTCTCCACATTTTGTCTGGCCAATACTTCATTGACAGTCTAGTCTACATAAAAGTTGACATAGTATTCACTGTGTTATCGATAGACAATAAATGTCCTTAGTGATCACCCTAGGTGGATATTCAAGAAGAACTTGATAGAGTTCTTTGTTGGATTACAGCCCTACTTATACTACTACTACAGTGGCTGTACCCTAGAGTCCTGCAATCACATGTTCTTTCCAGAATGTTCTATGATCATCTGACCTTGTCACGTGATTTGACTTACTGAGTTCCTACCCTATTTATATTCTTACTCCATTGTATGCTTTGAGGTTTTGGATTAAGTGTTTAAATGCATGGGAAACCTTTTCCTGCTTGGGGCTCTCATAACATGGCCCCCTCTTCAAGTTTCCTTGTCCCAAGGAATTTTTCTATTGATACCAATTTTCGTCCCATCTCTTTTCCCTCTCTCTTTTGTATTTTCTTCTCCCCCAACCATATAGTAGTTTTGCTGTGAATTCCCTAGGTAATTCCCGACTGAACTCCTTTTCTTCTTCTTCTTGCTCCTGTTACCTTAGTTCTTTGACCTCTTCTCTGTGCTCCCTCTCGAACTCTTCTACCAGCTCCTTTGCATTTTCCAAGTTTTCTCTATTTTCCCAGGTATCCTCTCCCACTGTGTAGTCTTTCCACCTCACCAGGAACTTCTCCTTCCTTCTAACCATCCTTTTGTTTAAGATTTTCTCTACCTCAAATTCCTCTTCTTCTTCGATGATAACCGGTTTTGGTGGTATCTTCTTCTGTCCCTTTACCTGTGATTTGTAGAGTCGTACTCTACTTACATTAACTACAGGATGTATTTTGATAGAATTAGGCAGCTCCAATTCTATTGCATTACTTGAGATGATTCCCTTTACTTTGTAGGGGCCCATAAAGCGTTCAGTCAGCTTTTCTGACTTTTTTCCTTTCATCTGCCATTTTAGGTCCTTTGTACTTAGCAGCACTAAGTCCCCCACTTTGTACTTCTCTCTCTTTCCTCGCCTCCTGTCTCCAAACTTTTTCATTTCCTCCTGTGCTTTTCCTAATACTGCTTTGGCTTCCTCCTGGATTTTCTTCATTTTTTCTACAAATTTTCCTGCTGCTTCGTACTTCCCCTTTCTTCTTCTCTCAAATCCCATCCTTGGGTTTTGACCATAGTTTGCTTTGAATGGCAATGTTTTTGTAGCCACATGGATTTTGTTGTTATATGCAAACTCCGCCATCTCTAACCAATCTGGCCACTGCTCTTGTCTATGATTAATGAAGACCCTTAGATATTGCTCTAACTCCTGGTTTATCCTCTCCATCTGCCCATCCGTTTGAGGGTGATAGGCTGTTGAGAGCTTTGTCTGGATTCCCAGCAAGTTATTCAGCTCCTTTATCGTTCCCACCGCAAACTGCACTCCCCTGTCTGATATGATGCTCTCTGGAAGTCCATGCAATTTCCATATGTGGTCCCGAAACAGCTTTGCGAGTCCTTCCGCTGATGTCTTCTCTGTTGTTGCTATAAAATATACCATTTTGCTAAAACAGTCGCATACTACTAAGATTGCATTGTATCTCTGGGCTAGTGGCAGTTTGGTGATAAAGTCTGCCAATATGTGGCTCTATGGCTTTTCCGGGATTGCATTGGACATTAGTTTTCCTACTAGCACTTCGCTTTGATTCTTGTATCTTTGACATATATCACATCTATCCACATATCTTCCCACCTCCTTCATTACTCCCAGCCACCAGTAATTCCTGACAATCAACTCTGCCATCTTCTACCTCTCTCTATGCCCTCCTACTGGAGTGTTATGGTGTAGTTGTATTATTTCTCTCCTGAGGTTTCCTTCCGGCACATATATTCTTCCTTTCTTTAATACTATCCTATCCTTGATTTCCCATTCTTCATCTTTCAGTGCTTTTATTCCTGCCCTTTTTAACTCCTCTACTGCTTTTACTATCTTCTCATCCCCTTCCTGCGCCTTTCTGATTCTTTCTCTTAGGTTTTCTTTCTCCATCAATGTTTCTACTCCCCTAATCCACTCTGGTTTTATTAGCTTCTGATCTTCATTATCTCTTTCCACCCCCTCCTGCCAGTCTGGTCTTCTGCTTAATCCATCTGCCTTCCCCATGCTCTTCCCTGGAACGTGTTTTAACATGAAATTAAATCGCAATAGGTATAGGGCCCATCTTGCTTGTCTGCGGTTTAATTTTTGACTCGTTATAAAATACTGGAGGTTCTTATAGTCTGTCCAGATTTCAAATTTGAGTTTTACTCCCTTTAAATAGTGCCTCCATGCTTCTAGGCACCTTATAACTGCTAGTATCTCTTTATCGTGAATTTCATAATTTCGCTCTGTAGTATTTAGCAACTTAGAGATGAAGGCCACCAGCCTCCACTTTCCATCTTCACACTTTGTCGACAACACTCCCCCTGTTGCATAGTCTGAGGCATCTGCTTCCACTCTCATTTCCCTATCAATGTCCAGGATGGCCAGAACAGGCTCTGTGGTGAACCCTGCCTTAAGTTTTTCAAATGCTTCCTCCTGTTCCTTCTCCCACTTCCACTTTTGCTCCTTCCTGACTAGCATATGTAGCAGTACCACTATCCTAGCAAAGTCCTTTATGAACCTCCTATAGTAATTGGCGAGGCCTAGGAATTTTTGTACTTCTTTGACGTTCCTAGGTGCTGGCCAGTTCAGGACTCCTTCTACCTTCTCCTTTTGTATCTCTACTCCTTTTGGGCCGATTACTACTCCCAGGAACTCTACTTCTCTTACTTTCCATTTGCATTTCTCTGGTTTCACAAACAGATTGTTCTCTTCCAATCTCCTTAGTACTTCCTCTACCAACTCATTATGTCCCTCTTTCATATCTGTGGCTACTAAAATGTCATCAATAAAGGTCGCTATGTCCCCTTGGTTTATGAGGTCTATGAACAGGTCGTTCATCATTGCTTGGAAGGTGGTGGAGGAGTTTGTCAACCCAAAATACATGACTGTAGGTTCATACGCTCCAATATATGTTGTGAATGCTACCTTCCATTCATCTCCTTCCTTGATTCTAACATTATTGTATCCCCATCTCAAATCCAACTTTGTAAACACCTTTCTCTTTCCTACTCCATCCAATATATCTGCAATGAGGGGTAAAGAGTACCTATTTTTTATTGTCTACTAGTTTATGTGTTGATAGTCTTGTACCATTCTCTGTGTGCCATCCTTTTTTGCCACAAAGTGTACTGGCGATGTCTGGGGTAACTTGGAGGGTCAGATATATCCCTTCCTCAACTGGTCTTCCACAAATGCCTGTACTTCCTCTCTTTCCTCTCTTGATAGTGAGTATACTTTCCCCTTTCTTGGTATAAATCCCTCCTTTAATTTTATGGCATGGTCCTAGATCTTTCGTACCGGCATCCTTTCTGACTCCTTTTTTCCAAATACTTTCTTCCACTTCCAAAATTTCCTGGGCACCAGCTTTTTTAACACTTCCTTGTCCTTATCCTTTTCTGTCTTTCTTACTTTCTTCTCCTTCACTTCTTGCTTTCTTCTTTCATATATAGGTGGGCAACGTGTCATCTTCACTTCTCTTTTCTTCCAATCTATTTCTGGATTGTGGGCTGCTAGCCACGGCATTCCCAGTATTAACTCTGTCTTCTCTAAGTTGCACATATCCATTCTGGTTCTTTCCATATGTCCCTTAAAGAACATATTGCACTCGACCTAGTGTGTTATAGCCCCCCCTGCATTTGCCATTCTATCCACATTCCTAACTAAGAGAGGTTTTTTCAACTTTTCCATTTTAAACCTCTTTTCCTTTGCAAAGGTCGTGTCCATAAACAGACCTGTTACCCTGCTATCCAACAACACCTTCACTACTATTCCTTCATAACTTTCTAACTTCTCTAACCCTACTTTCAACCAGACTTCCCTTAATGGTTATAGTGTGCGTCATATGTCTCTTACTCTCTCAGTTGTATTGATGGAGTTCAATTTATTGCCCAGTTTTTCTGGGTGCAATACACTGTATGTATTATTGGAGGCCAGCCGAGAGCTCACTGTCCTCCATTTTCTTTTGCCAACTCCTGCGGCGTTTCTACTACTCTTTCTTTATGTCTTTCCCAACAATTTTTGGCCATGTGGCTCCACTTCCCATACACATAGCATGTCCTGTCTCCTCCTCTTCCTTTATCTATATCCATTGCATTTGGGTCTCTCCTTGGACTCTCTTGAGCTCCCCCTCTATTGGACGTATTTACTCTCCCTCCCCCTCTGTACCCTCCTCCTGTTCTCCACATTATCTGCCTCCCTCTTCCCCCATATGATCCTCCCCCTCTAGGCTGCGCATTTCCCTCTGGGTGCACCGCATTTCTCCCCAATACTCTCTCTTCTGCCCTACTCTGTCTCTGGTTTCTATCTAGTCTCACCGCCCTTTCTTGCCACTCTCCAATGGTGGTTGGCAGTTCCTCTGCTTCTGCTAGCTTCCTCCTGATGGCCCTATTTAGTCCTTTTTTAAATTCTTCGATGAGGGGCCTTCCCTTATAGCCGCTTCCTCTGGCAATCTTTTTGAATTCCTGCACATATTTATTGCAGGTTCTCCCTTCTTGCTCAATTGTCCTTAGTTGCTCTATCTTTCTCTCCTCCTCTGATGTCTCCCCAAAGTTGTTCCTTATTTTTGCAAATAGTTGCTCCACTGATTCCACTTCTGATTCTCCCTTGGCCAACTCATCCAACAGGTTATCCTTCCATGCCTCTGCTATTCCCCCCTGCACATATGACAATACCCAGGCCATCTGGGTTGCTGCTGCTTCCTCCATCATCTTCATCCTAATGTATAGGCAAGCCATGTTAACAAACACGCTCACTTCTTCTATCCTTCCACTGAAAACTTGAGGTCTTGTAACCTCCACTCTACTCCCTTGCTGTTGGAGAAGCATGGTATTGACCTGCTGCTGCAGAGTTGCAATCATAGTGAGGAGTTGCTTCTCTCTGGTTTGGGGGGGGCGGGTGCTGAAGGGTGTTCCCCCTGTTGCTGTTGTTGTTGGCAAGACATTAGTGATGGTGATGGTGATGTTAATGTTGATGTTTCCTCATAGGAGGACGAGTAGTCTTCTTTGTCTGTACTTATGGCTGACTACCAACTAAGAAGGGTAAAACAATACTATTCCTAAGAAGGGAATCTCTAAGCTAGGTGGGCCTTTAAGAGGTTTTCCGTCATTCCCCTGCATAGACCAATCACAATGGATTGGTAGCACAGAGCTGATAGCAAAGAACTAATTACGAGCCCATTCAATATAGAGGTCAGGTCTCAGGCAGGGATACGAGCTTTGTCCAGGCCGTCTATCCACTGTCCCTAACTGACAGTGAAGTCCCCTTTATAGCTAGGGCCTGCTATCCAAGAGGCTTGAGAGCGCTGTGCTCTCTAGCTAGGAAGGGTGTGGAGTAAGTGTGGTAGGGAAAATTACTTGTGGGGCCGGTATGAAGCCAACTGCGCCTTTAAGTGATTTTGAGCAGGGTTCAAGGTGAACAGTGCTTGAATGTGGTACTGAGTTCTTATATTATCGATAGACAATGAATGTCCCTAGTGATCACCCTAGGTGGATGTTCAAGAAGAACTTGATGGAGTTCTTCGTTGGATTGCAGCCCTACTTATACTACTACTATAGTGGCTGTACCCTAGAGTCCCACAATCACATATTCTTTCCAGAATGTTCTATGATCACCTGACTTTGTCACATGATTTGACTTACTGAGTCCCCACCCTATTTATATCCTTACTCTATTGTATACTTTGAGGTTTTGGATTAAGTGTTCAAATGCATGGGAAACCTTTTCCTGTTTGGGGCTCTCATAACAATGCTATATTATTACAAGATTCCAGTACTACTTCTGACTTTTGTAAACTAATAGAGAGTACACTTTCCTCTAACTGTAGATCACAGATATTATACTCTACAGTCCCAAGAGAAAATCCAATTTGGGTGTTCTCTTTCTCTTTCCACTTAGGGGAACAGAATCAGGGATTTCCTCAATTAATGTGCTATTAATTTTGATGTCCTCAGAAGAGAAATCTGGGTCATTACTATTTTCCTCCAACATCTTCATCAGCCATGCTCTAAATGACTGATTTTTATTCTTGCTTGAACCTAGTAGAGATGGTTTCTGGAAAGAGGTCTTATAAGAATACTTGTCCTTATTACCAGGCTTGTTGTAACAGTTTATAGTGTTATATATTTTCAACTTATTCTTAAAGCCTTTTCCAGCACATATTTGACAGTACCGTGAGCTCTTCCCTTTCTTCTTTTGAATCTTATCTATTTCTATTGCATCTGGGTCCTTCTTTCCTCCACTCTTCTCTCCAGTTGTCTCTGGACCAAATATTACACCCTGGGCCTTGTCCAGATGTAAGGCCTTATATGCTTGCATCAATAGTTTGAGGTAGTCATCCCATGTTTTTAGAGACTGATTTGTAATTTCATAGATGACAAGCATATTTCGCAGCTCATTAGGAATAACCTTCTTTATTTTGTTAATGTAAACTTTATTACTATAGTTGACAATTCTTGCCAATGTCCTATATTGTTCTGTATACTTGACAAAGTTCTTTCTTGCTAGGTCCTTGTTGACCTAGAACACCATTGATTCCTTCTTTGCTCTTTTCTTGTTATCTTGTTGTCTGTAAATATTTTTGAGTTCTTGGGCAAAGTTGCTCCAAGAACCAACACTTAATCCTGCCTAGACCTTATTATAATATAATTTTATATATGTACTAGCAGGAGCACATAAATAGGTGAGAGTACATGTGATTTTCTGATTATTTGATATAATACCAGATACTGAACAATAGAGAGCAATCTAGCTCAACTAATCATGCAGATACATTTTATTTTCAGAGCCTGTAAATATTGGTAACTCTGGCACCTTGGTTTTAGAGATGATATTTCCTCCAAGAAGCCTTGTCAGCTCTCTCCGAAGATGAATAACTTCTACCCCCAAAGTTGTAATTCTGTTATATGCAGTGGTCAAGGCACTATTATAATAGTTGATTGCTCCATTAAGCACCTGGTCAATGTAGTTCTTAAAAAGAGAAGTTTCTTGATACACATTTCGCAGCATCTGTATCTCAGTCTTATTCCAGAGTATATACTTAGTACTTATGCCATCTTTGATAAGTACATCCTAATTCTCAGCACTGAAATCAGAAAAGGAAACAGTAGTGGTAAAGTTGTTGAAAGTCAATATATCTATTTAAGTAATTAATTACAGTTCTTAAGTATGTTTTCAAGGGAGTAAAAGAAAAAAACACCTAAATTTAGCCTCTTAATGCTATTATATTACATCAAATACCATTTCAATAATATTATGTTTATGGAATAGTGATATTGAGCTCTAGAAGAGCTTTACAAATCTCTAGTACTCTAGTAGCTAGTTTGGAAAGATCTACATTCTTTAGATACTTACAAGTGCCTTTCAGTATTCTCCACTCCTTAGCTGTAAGCTTGTGACCAATTTTGTTCAGCTCTATAATTACATCCTGCAGTCAATTGAACTATTTTTACAGTGAGTCATACTGTGGATCCTCAGCCTAGGTCTTGTTTTTACTTATTTTAGTAAAGAATGGTAATATGCAATCCAAGGTAGGTTCTAGGAGTTCTTTGTACTTCTTTATACATAATAACTTCTTGGTTTTGCAAAAATGTAATTCTGGGGGGCAGGATGCAAAGTAGAAATCATCTACTTTGTACCAGCAAGAGTCTACTTTAACAAGTCTATCGTAGAGTTTAGTAGATAGAGTGGGTTCTATTCCTATCCTTTCCAGCAATGACTTTTCTATCATACTCTCCTTTTTTAGCAAAAGGCATTCAGCAAGAGTCTTGGTGTTTCTGATGGCAGACATAGCTTGGGGACAAAAGTGAACATAATATTCCTAGTTCAGTGGATGAAGTGTGGTAGGCAGAAACTATACTATAACTATATTAAAAGTGTTCTTTCAATGACATAGGTCCTATCTTGAGGGGAGAGTTCAATATCATGTCCAGTTTCTCATACTGGCTTATGAAGGAGGAATAGGGGTCTTAGAGTGGTTCCAGCTACCTGCAAGGGTTTTTTGGAAATGTTTATATAAATCTAAAGTCTTTTAGAACCAGCTATGATATACAAGCTAGCCTACTCTCAATAGTTTGAAAGACAAACCTTTCCCTTTACACCTGGGGTCTAGCCTACTATAGAAATAGGTCCTTGACAGAAACCCACTCTGAGCCCTTAGTGAGTCATCTGTCCTGTAACAGAAACAGAAACTCTCCTATAGAGATAGGTTCTTGACAAAAACCTACTCTAAGCCCTCAGTTAGTTATCTGTCCTGTAACAGAAATAGAGATACCCTTAGAAAAGTCATCTTGTCCTGTAATAGAGACAAAAAGACTCCCTTATAGTCCCTTAGACTTACATCTGGAATGAACACAACCCCATGTTCTTTACAGAAACAATAGGGACAGAAAATAGTAGACTTAACAAACTATCACAAATGGCCACTTACTGATTTGTGAGTTGATGATTTAATAATCAAAAGGCTTAAAAAAGCAAAGTTTAGACAGTAGCAAAAGATGTTGTTAAGTCTGAGATTTATCCTCAGATATACAGTTCTTAAATACATGATTATAGTAGTCTGTGTACTAGAACAGCCTACTACATGATCACTACCTATTGTTCTACATATAGGAGTACTATTGTTCTTGAAATAGAGATAACCTAACTGCTTTAGGGCAGTTCTTTGTTCTATTCAAGGACAAATGATAATCTATAAATAAAGATCAATGTCATGTACAAACATTGAGGATCTTGTATCTCCATGGGATCTTATTGCCTTGGGATATATTTATAGCCAAAAGAAGCACATTGAAGAGAGCTTTACAATGGTCATTGAAGCAAATGATTACATTAAACAGTTCCCAAGATATTGGCAATTTAGTGTCTGGTAACTTGGTGATCACTGACTGATCTGCTGATCACTTGATGAATACTAATTGCTTTGAGACATTTTTGGTATTGTTTGAAAGGTCTTTTTAAGGGCTTTTGGTGGCTATTTATATTGTCAAGATCAGTCAAGTATTCCCAGAGTTATAGTCTAAATGAAGTTTGTGACACTCTTCTTCTGACCCATCTATGGCTATAGACATTGATGCTGCCTAGAAGTTCCATCCCATGCCCCTGAAAGGCTGCTATAGGTGTAGAGATGCAAACCATCTGGTAAAGGACTGCCCTTATCAGATAGATGTAAGGCTTTTGATAGCAGAACAATAAAAGAAACTGATAGAAGATCTTTTGGCTTTGAAAAATGCAGTTTCCAAAGAAGAGGATCTTCTAGTAGAGGAGAATTTTGCATGATGCAGCCGGCAAATAGTGTGCCCTGGTTGCCCCTAGTAAATAGGTTCTGTATACTTGATGTAGAAGAATCCAATACAAGTACATGTAAATCTATAGTTGTACTCTTCTTTTCTCCTACCATAACACCTGTAACTTGGAGGTCAAAATAGGAGAAGGGACTCCCAAAGCAACTCTCTATAAGCATACTAAATACATGTGAAGCCTTTTTAATCTTTACTATTGTCACACTAGGCAATTTTTTTAGACAATTTAAGTTATAATTATCACAAATCTATATTATAATCCAGCTTGAGCAGCAAAGGTGACACTGATTGTATACCACTTGACCTCTAGTCTTAGACTTGTGTATATTACCCAAGTAGCAGAATAGTGGCTGTGACCACTGCTATACTAGCCTCATAGGGCTTGTCTAGCTATTTTGTACCAGACACAAACCAGAAATCCCCTCTAGAAGCTTTCTTGAGGACTGTCTGAACCTTGGAGAAACTAGTCTCTTCTGGTAGAATGATATTACAATTTGGCAGCTGTTATATTTGATGGTTAGGCTTTAGTATCACTATTAGACCTCAGTAATCATTTTTTATATTTTCTATAATTAAACATGTCACAAGCAATCCTTTCGAGAACAATATCATTAGGGTACCTGAAAAGAAAAGGCTATCCAGGGCAAAGAAAGAAGGTCAGGAGTATAGAAGAATGGCAGAGAGAGATTGAGGAAGTTAGAATTGGAGAAATCAATAAAGATACCATTCTTAAGAGCAGATCATGCATACTAACTTTGAGGCTTCTCAAGCTATGTTTAAAGACCAGATTCAATAAAAAGACCTGAGAGAAGACTAGATAAGAGAGTTAAAAGGGATAGAGAGTACTGGCCATGTAATTGGAAGAAGACCCTGCTTTATCATTCCACTCTCTACTATAATAGGCCATTGGAATGTTTTTTTTGTTTTCTTAAATGTTGATTCTATGATTTGTAATCCTAATATATACTCTAGGAATGCAAAGGTATACAACAACAACTTACTTTCATTATCTCTTTCCCTCTGTCACTCTAGAGCTCTACTGCTATTTCTGAGTAACTGAGTTTCCTATTTGTTCCTTTATAGAACTTTATAAAACTTTCCTTGAGGGATATATTTCACTTCAAGAAGGACTTGGACATTTGCTCAACTAGAAGTTTAACTACTCATTATATGTTTTTGGAATAGATTTCTAACTATACAATCAGTTGAAGTAGAGCCTGTACAAGGACATGGAAGTTCTAGGCAGTACTGCTATATTGATAGCAAGCCAGGCTGCTAGACTAGCTCAAAAAAAGTAGTGTCATGGTGCAAGACAAATATATACCTTCAAGATCTACAATCAACTGGAGTTTGTTCTTGAGTAGATATTAAAAACATTTCATTTTTTAGGTTTTCATTAGTTCTCTTTATAGCAACCTTTGTAAGCTCTTTATTATTTGATTTACCTCTCCAGCACCTACGAACCACACAGAACAGCTAGTAGACAAATTAATGTCCAATTCAATTCCAGAAAGACCTTAGATGCATATTTCAGCAGACTTTATTATTAAGTTGCCACTAGCCCAGAGATACAACTTAATCTTAGTAGTAGTAGACAGATTAACAAAAATAGTCTACTTCATTCCTACTATAGAGAAAACATTGGTAGAAGGACTAGTTAGGCTATTCAGGGACAATATATGGAAATTGCATGGACTATCTAAGAGTATCATTTTGGATAGAGGACCACAGTTCACAGCAAGATTAATGAGAGAGTTGAATAGGATATTGGAGATTGAAAGCAAGATATCAATGGCATTCTACCCTCAGACAAATGAACAAATGGAAAAGATTAACCAGAAGTTGAAACAGTACTTAAGGATATTTATTGACCATAGGCAAGAACAGTGGCTAGACTGGTTAGGAACAGTAGAGTTTGCATATAACAATAAAGTACACTCAAGTACAAAGACATTATTCTTCAAAGCAAATTATGGGCAAGATCCTAGAATGGGGTTTGAAGCAAGGAAGAAGGAGAAGTACAAAGGTGTAGAGAAATTTGTAACAAAGATGAAAGAAGTTTAGGAGGAAGCAAAAGCAGCATTAGTAAAGGCATAAAAAGAAATAAAGAAATATACAGATAGGAAGAGAGCAGAGATTGATAAGTATAGAGTAGAGGACTTGATAATACTCAGCACCAAGGATATAAAATACTAAATGGTTGGTAGAAGGACAGAAAAGTTGACAGAGAAATTTATAGAGCCTTATAAGATAAAGAAAGTCATATTATTGAATGTAGTAAAATTAGAACTACCTAGTATAGTAAGAATACATCTGGTAGTTAATGTCAGTAGAGTACAAAAATATATAGGGCAAGTAGAGGAGCAGAGAAAGGAGCAACTAGCTTTAGTTGTAATTGAGAGGGAAAAGGAATGAGAAGTTTAGAAAATTCTGACCAAACAATAAATAAGAGGGAAAGATAAATACTTGGTATAATGGAAAGGGTTCACAGCTAAATTCAATACTTGGGAAAGAAAGAAAAACTTGAAGAATGCAAAGGAAGCAGTCAAAAAATTCAAGAAAGAATATTAGTAAGATATGAAAGATATCAGAAGATAGAAAAGAGAAGAAGGGATATTTAGGAGAGAGGAACTGCTGGGGCAATTTATAGCAGAAAAGCTATTTGGTTGATTAGACAAAAGATACAATGAGAAATACTAGGCAAGGTTAGAAAGAAATTGGAAACAATACAAAAGAGAAAAAACAAAGGGATGAAAAACAATAGAAATGATAAAAAAAGAGAAAGAAAAAATCAGGTAAGAAAATTTGGGACTCAGAGAGTAGATAGAAGAAGATAATAATAATATGGAGAATATTTGTAATCTATTATGAGTTGTAAAAGTTCTCAGAATGAGGAACCTTGAAAAAGGGGTAGTATTATGATATAGCCAAAATGGCTAAGTTATTATTTATATATTTTTTCTTTTCTTTTCTTTTCTTTTTTATTTAATTAAATAATCAGTAGACATGTAAAAAAAAGTAACTCAAAAGAAATATATGTGACTTTATAAATAGAAGTAAATATAGAATGTATATAAGTAGTATATAGCAATCGAATAGAAACTCTATTGAGTTCTCCTTGTCAACTTGGACTAGAAGTAGTTCTAAGGCATTACAGTCTAAGTTCTTACAATCTGGCTTGTTTCCTATTCAACTTCTATACTTTTATAAAATATTTGAGATTCTTGTGATCTGTCCAAATCTCAAACTTTGTTGTAGTCTCTTCTAGAAAGTGTTTCTACATCTCCAAATACCTGACTATAGCTAACATTTCTTTGTCATGTATCTTATAGTTCTTTTCAGTATCACTTAGAGATTTTAAGATGAAAACCACTAGTCTCTACAAGTTATCTGAGCACTTCATTGAAAGCACTCCTCCAGTTGTATAATTTGAGGCATCTACTTCTACCCTAAATTCTTTGTCTAAATCTGGGACTGCCAATACTAGTCTTGTTGTGAAGATCCTTTTAAGCTCATCAAATACTCATTGTTATTTGCTTTCCCATTACTACTTTACATACTTTCTTATTAGTCCATTCATTGGTCTTGCTACTTGAGTGAAGTCCTTAATAAACCTTTTGTAGTAATTTACAAGGCCTAAAAATTTCCTGATATCTTTTACATTCTTTGGTTCTAGCCAGCTTAGTACTCCATCTACTTTCTTCTTCTCCATCTCTATTCTATTGGATCCTATAACAACTCCAAGAAATCCAATCTTTCTTACTTTCTATATATACTTTTCTGGCTTTACATATAGACTGTTCTCTTCCAGCCTCCTTAGTACTTCTTTTACAATTTTATCATATTCCTCCTCAGTTTCAGTTTCTATCAATACATTGTCTATAAATACAACTACTTTATTCTTATCTACCAGATCCCTTATTACAAATGGCCACTTACTGATTTGTGATTGGTTAATTTGATAATCAAAGTGCTTAAAAAAGCAAAGTTAGACAAGTAGCAAAAGATGTTGTTAAGTCTGAGGTTTATTCTTAAATATACAGTCCTTAAATATATGACTATAGTGGTCTGTGCACTAGAACAGTCTACTACATGATCACTACCTATTGTTCTATATATAGGAGTGCTATTGCTCTTGAAATAGAGATAACCTAACTGTCTTAGAGCAGTTCTTTGTTCTATTCAAGAATAGATGATAATCTATGAATAAAGATTAATATCATGTACAAACATTGAGGACCTTGTATCTCCATGGGATCTTATTGCCTTGGAATCTATTTATAGCTGAAAAAAGTATATTGAAGAAAGCTTTATAATAGTTATTGAAGCAAATGATTATGTCAAGTGGTTCCTAAGATATCAGTGATTTAGTGTTTGGTGACTTGGTAATTACCAACTGATCTGCTAATAACTTGGTGAATACTGATTGCTTTAAGATGTTTTTGGTATTTTTTGAAAGGTCTTTTGATAGCTATTTAGATTGTTGAAATTTGTCAAGTATTCCTGGAGTTATGGTCCAAATGAAGTTTGTGACATCCTTTAGGAATTTATTTATTATTGTCTGAAATGTAGCTGGCAAATTGATTATCTCTGTCACAAACTTTATTTGGACCATAACTCCAGAAATACTTGACAAATTTCAACAATCTAAATGGCTACCAAAAGTCCTTAAGAAGACCTTTTAAACAATACCAAAAACATCTCAAAGCAATCAGTATTCACCAAGTTATTAGCAGATTAGTTGGCAATCACTAAGTTATTAGACACTAAATCACTGATATCTTGGGAACTGCTTAACATAATCATTTGCTTCAATGACCATCATAAAGCTCTCTTCAATGTACTTCTTTCAGCCATAAATAAATCCCAAGGCAATAAGATCCTATAAAGATACAAGGTTCTCAATATTTATATATAATACTGATCTTTACCTATGGATTATTATCTGTTCTTGAATAGAACAAAGGACTGCCCTAAGATGGTTAGGTTATTTCTATTTTAAGAACAATAGTACTCCTATATGTAGAATAATAATGAGTGATTATATAGTAAGCTGTTCTAGTGCACAGACTACTACAATCATGTATTTAAGGACTGTATGTTTAAGAATAAATCTCAGACTTAACAACATCTTTTGCTACTATCTAAACCTTGCTTTTTTAAGCCTTTTGATTATTAAATCATCAACTCATAAATCAGTAAGTGGCTATTTGTGATAGTTTGCAGTTTACTATACTTCTTTTCTCCAATAACTACCAGTAGTATTGCCTACAGTCCACTATACTATTTTCCTCCAATATTTTCCAGTTTGTTGTACTTCCTTTCTCTAATAACTGCCAGTAGTCTTATCTCCAGTCCACTATATTATTTTTCTCCAATAGTTTTTAGTTTGCTATACTATTTTCCTTTAATAACTTCCAGTAGTATTGTCTGCAGTCTACTACACTCCTTTCCTCCAATAGTCTATAGTACCCTATACTTCCTTCCTTCAATACTTTGCCTAATTTTCTGCTCTTTTTTCCAATTTCTTCTGAATTTTTTCTAATTTTTAATAAATTTATTGCATTTTTTGAGTAAAAAGAAAGGATATGGGAATGATTAGGTAAATTTGACTAGGCAATTACCAAGTGCCATCTTCCCATATCCTTTTCATATATATAATAGATAAGGTTTTCATCTAGACCTATGGCCTGACTTGAATTCTCTACTAATTTTGAATAGTTAAGTGTATGTTGAAGTTAGTTTACTACACTCCCTTCTTCAACTTTCTGTATACTTTGTTTTTAACTAATTTCACTCACTTATTCTCCAAATTGCAGTAAAAATCAATCTCAAGTCCATTGTTTATATATATACAATCTATAATCTAATACTATTGAATATCTCTTTATATACTACATTAAGTGTTCCTCTGCTCTTTTGGCTCTGTTCTGAAAGAAGTACTGAAATGTTCAATACTAAAGTACATCTTAAAAATGCTATATAAAGTTATCTATGGGAGAATAGAAGTCTCTTGAGTGACACAGGTAATGTGTCTATATTAGGTGATAACCTGATTCTTGGAATCAATACAATCTTTTCTCTAAACCTCCTATCCTTGCTGATAATTCTGTACTGGAGCATCTTTTTTCTCACATTCAACACCACCATTCTTGTTCCATTGCAAAGTCCTTCTTCTTCTTCTAGATCCAAGTTCCTTAGTAAGATAACTAAACAGCCAACCTTGAGACAAAGTAAAACAAGAGGCAATTTACTACTATTGAATTGTTGAAGAAACTCTGCAGGATAGGTATGGTATATTCCATCTTTCTCAGACACAAAGTCCACACTTTTCAGTATATAGACCTCTGCATTTGGTACTGGATTAAACTGTTGGAGAATAGCTTCATTAATATTATGTATCTCATCATTTCTAGAACAGAGAATAATGCACTCCAAGAAGTATTGGTCATCTTGAACTCTTGGGTTACCAATTCCTGGATAGATCCTGTTAATGAAAGTGTTGAGATTAGTACAAACCATAGACTAAGGAACTTGTATTATTTCATTATCATCTACAATTGATCCAGCACCAATTTCCAACAACCACTGAATATGTTGATTGTCAGCTTCAGAGTAGCCCAAGTACACATTGTATCTGAGATATAAAAACTTGATATATCTTCATAGATTTCCTCTGCAAAGAGATACTACTACTATTTGTTGATGTATTCCTTTAGACATCACAGGTAAAGTTTGATGAAAATCCCCTCCAAATACCACTGTAATTCTACCAAATGGATAATTATTCTAGATAATATGTTAATTCAATAGCTATCAAGTGCAAGTAATCACTTACTTCAAACAAATCTCTTAGACATTGATCAACAGCATCAATATCATACTTGTGTTGCATAGGAACTTCATCCCAAATAATAACCTTAGTCTATTGAATGACTGAAAACATATAACTATTCTGTTTGAGTCCAGCCATAGAGTTCTCATTAATAGAAAGAGGAATCTTGAAGTGTAAATGAGATATTTTCCCTCTATCTAGCAAAAGAACAGCAATTCCAGATAATGCTATACACAATACTACCTGTCCTTTCCTCCTAACCTCAGCAGCAATAGTGTTACAAAGAAAAGTTTTTCCATAACCACCAGCAGCATGAATGAAAAAAAGATAATCTTGGTTGTTGGTGACAGACTCCAAAACAGTATCAAAAACAACAACTTGTTCAGGATTAAACATTGTCCTCTATTCATCTACCAAAGCTGCCATTTCATCTGCATTATACTGTTTAGCCTGTAAGAGAGGATTGGATATTCTGTGACCCTACTATTGCTGTAGAAGAAACATAAGTGAAAACTCAGCAAGACTTCTTCTCATTCCTACCAATATTCTGTTTAGATTCCAAAGGCCATAATCATAAACATCATTCTCTGGTATCTTCTGGTCAGCTTGATAGTAGCTTATATAACATAGTTTATGCTTGACATCATTATACAGTCCAGCCTTGAATTGATTCCAGAGAACATGAGGCTTAGCCACTTTATCAGTTAGCAGCAAGATCACTACCAACAACTAGCAATATACTATTTTAGACTGCATTGTAATTGCTTTCTCCAAGCAAATCCTTTACTCATAATCATTTTCTAGTAATCCTTTTGCCATACATGCCTTCTTAAATATAACAAATACTTGGTCATTTTAGGTTCTCAAATACTTTTAATTTTTTCCACCTTTAAATATAATCAAGAAAAGTCATAAGAAAAACTATTCTCTTTTTAATAGTAATACAAAGTATATCTTTCCAATCATCTTAGCATGTTGTTTTGGATGCCATAACTTGGCTTTAGTATTCCAGGTATAGTGTTGAGGGAACTACCAGTAAGTAAGGCCTAAACCATTGTTATATATAGAGTTGTAATCAAACCAAGAAGTAAGCTAAGCCTTTTCCACATTTTGTCTGGCCAATACTTTATTGATAGTCTGGTATATATAAAAGTTGACATAGTGCTCATTAAAAAGATAGATAGAAAGATATTGAACAGCTGGTGACTCTCTATACATGTTAAGCTCAAAGATCTTCCAGCAAACTTCTATTGGACCAATAAACCAACTATTCAAGTGTGCTTTGATCTCATCCTGCACCCCACCACTAATCTCTATAGTTGCTCTGTCAGAACCCTTATAGATATACTTGCTAAGATACTTGACAGTTTCCAATCCAGCAAAGACCTCCATATTAATATAACAATCAAAGAGAAGAAGAAGTTGAGAACAATAAGGGACCACATATTAATTGGTAAACCTAGCTCTATTGCATTCAAATACTAAACCATTGTTAGGCCTAGCATAGAGTGGATAACTATTCTCAGCCTAGTTTATTCTTTTTCTATAGTCTTTGGGAAAGTGTTTACTACATTGTTTATTGACTATATACTTGGCTTAGGAATTTTCAGTACTACATAGACTATGCAACATGTATTTGATAACTTTTGCATAGAGAAGTGGCTATAGCTGAGGATCAGGTAACTATACTGAAATTATAGAGTTTATATGATAAGGGTCTTAAATATGATCTTAAAAGTATAGAAAGATAAGTAGATGAATATGGGAAAGACCTTTCTTCTGGAACTCAATAGTGTGAATATGAGCTATTGTAGTACCAAAGAAGCCATTATCAATAAGCTTTCCAAGTACTTTTTTTTTCTGTTCAAAGATCTGCAATATAATATTAGAACAATTGGTGGCTATCTATCCAGAGAAAAGACTCTGAACAGTTTCTGGCCACTTGGGATTAGTAGTCATAGTGAGGAAAAGGTCTGGTTTGTAAAAATGCCTGCAAATGGCCATAGTATCTTGGAACAACTAAGTCATAAACCTAGGACTTCCCACATAAGAAGAAAGAAGAATAAGTTTGTATTCCAAAGGCCTAATATCTTCTCTATTATATCTATCATATACAGCAGTATCCTGTAGTCCCTGGTAAAGTTCTAATCTGAGAGTATGTTGATGTGTCCTAGCCCAGTTGAGTTTCCTCTATTCACAGTTTGCCCATGCATCAACAACAAACTGCTGAAATAGCTTTTTACCATAGAAGAGGGATAGCTGAGGACCATCTCTGACATAAAGATAATAGGCACAGTAGCATGTATTAGAAACCACCTATGAGTAAGCCCATTTCTCTCTATCTCTTTGTCTTCTATTCTCCTTTTGTTCTCTTAGTTGAGCACCATGGATTGGAATTCTTGGATGCCATCTATTCTTCCCCTTTGGAAACAACAGAACATAATAGAGAGCAGCACATGAAGGACTGTTCTGGTTTATTTGCTCAAGTTGTCCTCCTTTTGCCTGTAACACTATATCTCTATTATCTATTGCATAATAGACTTTTTTCTTAGGAATGATAACTGTAATCTCTTTAGTAGTAGGCAGTTTGTGAATTTGTTGATTATGCTGTAGATCTATATGTAATCTAATCCTGACCTCCTGCTGTTTATCTGCTAGTTTGTCTCTAATAAGCTCATATGTATGATGGTATTGACCAATATATAGATAGTTGTCTAGGAGTATTGTCTGAAGATTGTCTATTACTACAGGATCCAGATTATTGTTGTTAGCTCTTCTGACATTGAGCTGCTCTGCTGTATCAAGAATATAGATTTGTGCATATATTGGAGTTTAATCTACATAAGAGAGAAGAGCACCAGTGAGATGATGAAGCTCTCTCTGGATTTTAAAACAGTAGGGACCTGACTGCCTGGTGACTGAGTTGTCAACTTTGACTCCTACTGAAATTATAGCAAAGGCTATATTATACTGTCATATATTATTGTGGAATTCTTTTGAGGAATAGTCATCTCTAGTCAAGTAGTTGTGAATAATTCCAGTAAGTGGCTGAAAAGGAAACAGTTGGATCTGTCCTTGTAAACAGCATATGCTAAACCTAGGATGATTGACTCTTGAGAAAGTAAGCTTCTCATAGTCAAAGTGAAGAGCATAACAGTGGGAGCAGATAACAGTTAGCATGTCCAAATTGTTATACTGTATATCAGCCTCCAAAAATGGCTGTCCAGTAGATAAATAAGGTGCAGGGTAAAAAACAGGTGGTAGGATATCATCTGCAACAACAGCTTCTTGATCCTGATAATTTATGAGTATATAAAATTTTATTATGCAAAAATCCACATACTTGAATCATATCATCTTCTATATCAACCTCTTGAATATTTCCTTTCCTAACATCCTGTAATATCTAATTAGAATTCATTTATCAACAATCAGTAAAATTTGTTACTTACAACTCTTAAAATATTTTCCTGTATATTTCTATCTATATTTAGGTCTCTATTACCACTTCTACTCTGATATCCTTTATAATCTAGAGTATCTGCATTCTCATTTCTCCATTCCTCTACTATCTGATTAATTTGAACCATATAAGGTGGTTTTGTTCTTCTTTCTACTGGCAATGCTTTCAACTATTCTGCTAATCTTTGTTGCTCAATCTGTCTATTTTCTATCTGTCTCTGTCTTTCAGCCTCTATTCTCATGATTTGTACTCTATACTCCTGAGTTGTCCTTTGTTGTTGCTCCCTTGATAGTAAATGCAAATGATCTAAGGCAGAGGTACCACCTTATATAATTTGAAGTTGATGCTGTTTATTATGTTGATGTCTGTACAAATTAAGTATAGTATCCTCAAGGTTTTGTAGAACATATATAGAAGTTGTTTGGACTCTTTTTTTTCCTCTTCCTCTTTCTCTATTCCAAACAGGAGCTGGAGGGATATTTTAGAACAAGGCAGGTAGGTGATAGTACTCTAGAATAACTACATGTCTTTGTGCTTGCTCCTCAGTTCTTCTAACCTGATATTCTTCTTCAACAGAGTCCATTTTTTACAATTGTCTTACTGCCTTACTTACAACTATTCTAAAAATAAAGATATACTATCACTTCTAAGAAGGAGATCTCTACTCTAAACAACTCTCTTAAAGAGCAACTGTTATTCCCTTGCATATAAGGATCACAATAGACCCCAAGCACTAGGTTGCTAATAGAAGGGTATATAGATATACTATTGTAGTACCATTCAAGGAAATAGTCTGTCTAAGAGAATAGACCTAAGCTTAGTCATACTAACCATGGTCTACACCACAGCTGCAGAGTACTGTTCCCTTTATATCTAGGGCCTGGTATTTGGTCAAGGTATAGAGAGAGTAGAGAGGTAAAAGAGCAAAGAGAGAGGACAGGAGATAGTGATTAAAGATAGAGAAGTTGATGAGCTGGCAACATCACTGTCTATTTGTACATGTTTATTTCTCTCCCACATATCCAATTTGGGCTGAATATAAGAAGAAAAGGGTATTACTGAGTGTATTTTGTTGTTAAAATTCAAAGGAAAAAAGAGGAAGTAGAATACAATTTTTTCCAATTTTTCTCCAATTTTTCATGAATTTATTCGAATTTTGTAGAATTGTAGAATTTATATTAAGGAAAAAGAGTGTGTGTGGGAAGAAATTTGATGACCAATTCTTAGCTAAAACTGACAAATACTTATATAATTTTTACATAATCAATTACTTAGGCCCATCTTCCCACATTCGGTCTCGCATACCTACTAGACTAGACTAGACTAGATATAAATATAATAGATATATATATAATATATACTAGATATATTATTATATTATTATATTATAGATTATTATTATTATTATTATTATGGCAGGGTGTGACTGTGTGACAGATGAACTGTCAAGTGACTTGACATCCCAATTCAAGCGGCGACTTGACTTTGAAATATCTGCCATGTTATGATTGCATGCGCTCATCCTAGCGCAACACATGCTAACTCTCAATAAATCTACTAGCATCGAGCGTATATCGTCCCTGTTTTCGATTCCAGTAATTGTCAAACTACTTGGTTTCTTTTTTCTGATCCAGGGCACCTCTGCACTATACAAGCTCATCAAATTCATCTGGCGAGAAAACATCTCAAACCCTCTCGCAGATCTTCCTGGACCTCCAAGTCCGAATTGGCTTTATGGGAACATGCGACAGATCGGTAACGATGATTCGGTAATGCATGAACGTTGGACTAGCGAGTATGGCAACACAATCAAGTACAAGGTTTTCCTTGGAGTGAGCGTCCTGCTTGTCTCCCTACACACTTGTCAACCAATCCTTCCCCGCAGACGTTGAGATTGGTTACGGTAGATTTGAAAGCGATCAACCATATATTGATGGCTAGTCATACATATTATAGGCCTGCATGGTGGAGAATCTTGTTCCATCAATTCTTGGGCAATGGTGGGATCTCTTATGGAGTTCGCAATATTCGCTTGATACGTATCTCGCCTAGGTCTTCTCAATACTGAAGGCTTGAAACACCGCGAACAGGTCTGCATTGCTGCTATCATTCTTCTGTGATCTTGACTGATTCTTGTTCCTTATAGCGAAAGATCATGGTCAGTTGATTAGCCATGCCCATCGCCTTTGCTTTTCTCGCCTGGTCTTTGAACGCTTGCTCAATTATTCACATATATCAGAACCCGGCATTTGGAGCTACTCAAATTAGAGAATTAACAGAAATCTTTGTTGAGAAAGCACTTGAGGTGAGGTTGTTCATTCACTTCTGAGTCTGCATTGAAACAGACCCATTGAAGTTAAGGGACGTTTGGATGGCCGAAATCAAGAAAGCGGGAAAAACCCAAGCGAAAATTGATGTTCTTTCAGGATTGAGTAAGATGGCACTGGACGTCATTGGACTTGCCGGTTAGTACTAGCAAGTATGTCAGATATAATTGATGTCATGGCCGTGGCTTAGGGTTCGACTACAAGTTCAATTCGCTATCGGGAGAGAACAACGAACTGAACGAAGCGCTGCATGTTGTATCGAGTACACAAGTACGGAGCATAATGCTCACATTGCGATTTATACTCGGATTTTTTGGGATCTCTGTTGTGAGCATGCCCTCGCTCATCGGAGCACCAGTACATCGTTTCATTCTAATATCAGCCCATCGCCGGCGAAGGAGCAAGAAAACAAGTACGGGATCTCATGGACCGAATTGGGAATCAGTTATTGAAGGAGGGCAAAGCCGCGTTAGCAGAGGCTAACGGAGACAAGGATGAGAAATTCAAAAAGAGAGATTTATTGTCGTTGTTGCTTAAAGCTAATCTATCCACCGATATTCCTGAGAGCCAGAGGATGAATGATCGTGATGTTCTTGCCCGTAAGTCTCTTTGCCTCCCATATATTGGCTGGAACTGAATATACTCTAGAGGTCCCTACGTTCCTCATCGCTGGCCACGAAACCAGCAGGTATATTCCATCCTCTCCTAGGCATGATTCTGTGATCTCAGATCTCATGATAGCTATGCGGCAACGTGGGCACTATATGCTCTCTCAATCCATTTCGATGTCCAAACCAAATTACGCGACGAACTTTTCACTATCCAGTCGGATAATCCAACCATGGATGAGCTCAATTCACTGTCGTATCTCGACTCAGTGGTGCGAGAGACATTACGGACACATTCGCCTGTCACTGGCACGATGAAGGTAGCTGTGAAAGATGATGTTGTGCCACTTGGAACGCCGTTCGTTAATAAGAAAGGGAAAGTTTGCGATAACATATTGTGAGTCTATCAGTTGTCATACTTTTGAAGATTGAACATGACGAAATGATTTGTGCTACGTAGGGTGCGCAAGGGACAGATAGTGCTTATCCCAATTCTGCCGATCAATCGGTCGGAGGCATTATGGGGAGAAGATGCTCGGGAGTTTAAGTATGTGTAATCTGTGTCTTGATCAAAATTGCTGATCGATCGCGACTGAGATAGACCAGAGCGTTGGGAGTCGTCTAATGAGGCAGCGAGTGCCATTCCAGGTGTATGGGGCAACATGCTGACATTCCTCGGTGGACCGCATGCGTGTATTGGATATCGATTCTCTCTCGTAGAGTACGCTTCCCGCTCTAATTTCACAAAGTATATTGATGAATAACTTGTAATTTGTAGGTTGAAAGCGCTCTTGTTCACACTCGTACGAGCATTTGAATTTGAACTCGCTGTTCCTGTTGAGGAGATTGGCACAAATGTGACTGTGTTGCAAAAGCCTTTCTTGATCAATAACCGGAAGGCTGGAAACCAAATGCCGTTGTTGCTCAAGCCATATGTACGTGTAGACTGATTGGACTTGTCATGTACTGCACGGCTCTGGTTTGCTGTGGGGTAGTTTGATGCGGGTCCCTGTGGTATTTGATGAAAGAAGAGACTTGTTTATCAGGAATATGATTAGAAATATGATAAGACCCGATCCTAAGTGTGATATGTGCGAGCTTTTGTGTAGATATTGGATGGATGACTTCCCGTAAACACAGAGTTAGCTCCTCAGCTTCAACCTAGTTATACATATATTTTGGTACTCTGAACACCGGACCCAAGATTGTAACAATATTACATTCGGCACTGGCCGACGAGCAGCATCCATGCAGCGCAATGGATGAGCTCTAGGTCTTACCTGAAAGGTGGGCTATTCAAATAAGATAGATAAAATTCTACTTAAATCTACAGTGCATACTGTCGTCCTTATATACCTATCCGAGTATCTATTTCTAGGTTGTAAGGGTAGGAATTTAGTGTCATACTACTAATTTAGTGTGTCGTTGTATCTAAGGAATGTACTATTTATTTATATCACTTGATTAGTCATCTTGTATGCGTCTCGTCTTTCAACACTGGCCAGGATCACGGACTGCGATCGAGCACCGTGTAACAAATTGTAGATACAAAAAAAAACACTGGCCAGGATGCCTGAAACCGGAGTGATCAAAAATGAGATTGTCGACTCACTGTATATCCGCTTTGCTGACTGTCCCTTAAAGACAGAGAGGTGATCTTGACAGCAGTTGATTGGCGCGACATTCAAATGGTTGTTTGTTTCATCTTCTAACCCAAAGACCGCAACGACTGAACTACAGGAAACTACGGTGGATTCTACTTGGGTTTCCCTGGAAGTGTCACAGTCCCCTGGATGTGTACACTGGTCTGCTGAAAGACTCGGCGATGCGAAGGAATGTGAATGTGTTATTCAAGTACCACATGGGAAATTTTCCGGATGGGAATAATAGTACGGCCATCCGTTCCGAGAGCCTCGAACTAATAGCTAATTCGATGGTCAGCCTCATTTCAAATCGACAAGTGCACCTTCCGAGACTCTTAGACAAATTATCGAGATTTGCAACTCCACATTGCTGCAATGCGAGCTGCTAAAATGATTGCTCCTAGCCGGAATCACGATCACCGAAAGCTGGCCAAAACTTCTTGCGCTCGATAGCCAGCTGCAGTGCTTGATTCTAATTTTCCAAAGCCATGGTTTACCAAAGTCGATAATGCGGTAATGCCCTTTCCCCTTGTGCTGACTGATGTTGGTCTAAAATCGAAGGTTGCGCGGTCGTTTGTTGGAAAGTGGTTTATGCTGGAAGGCTGTGGAAAGCTCAAGAAACGTAGTAGTGGTTTACGTTTCACGGTGTGCATTCTGTTTTGATAAATTCTGGTTGTCATCCTCACCGACTGTCACAGACTGAACTTCGTGCAGGTCTCACGACATGGGTGAGCAGTTTTGAAACTAGTCCATTCGGAATATGATAGTTTAACATGGTCTACATCGTTCGTCTCTACCTTTTTTTTATCAATCATGAATGTGTGGCAGATCTCTGTCAATGCTGTGATCCTTTCTGATACAGGTGGAACCTGCATGTGCACCAGAGATCTTTGCGTCTTCGATTCCAGCTATCTTTCATGTCAGAATGAAATTTGCCAAGACTAACCATCACAGCTGCCGCAATCGCAGCTCTCTCCTTCCTTATGGGGGCTCTTTTCAATCTCCCCATAGAGCTCGTCCCAGGGTTGGGACTCAATGCCTATGTGAGTAGCTTTACTCTTCCGGTATAGCTGTGTTACAAATAACGCGCTCACGGTCTAGTCCTCCTATTCAGTGGTTGGATTTCACGGATCTGGGATCGTTCCTTATCGTGAAGCACTAGCATTAGTCTTTCCGGAGGGGTGAGAGTTTTACTTTATCATTCTAATCGGCATTCTCATCGTGGCGATCACCTCTTGGCCAGGTCAACAGCTGTCTCCTACTCCCCTCACACCGAGCTTGGTGACCACAGGTTTGACTTCTTCATAAAAGTTGTTACGTTCCATCCCATCAACAAAATCGGCAACGCCATTGACGTGAGTTTCTTCCTACGCTACCAAATGTGTCCACCTGATGCAGGTACCTAGTATGCTTATGGAAAAGGTCACGTCTGGTATGCTCTTATCACGTTCCTTTATGTCGATATCCTCGGTATGTCTGATTAGCATGACGGACGAATTTGGCTCATCGGACTTGAAAAACACCACCGGCACACTATACTTCATGGTCCAATTTGCTGGCCTTCGTGATCCTGTCACACTTGACTTTCAAAATTCCACCATCGCCTATCGCATTGATGCCTTCAGTATCAACATGGGTGCTCTCATGGGTACTAGTCCCGTTACAGCATAAGTTGAAAGTGCAACTGGTATCGGTTGTGCGTCTTTCTAGCTTTCGACTTGTAAATGCCTCAACTCATGAAAGTAAAAGAGGGTGGCAAGACAGGTCTCACAGCAGTGACAACTGGATTCATGTTCTTCATTTTTGTATTCTTCTTCCCTATCTTCGCTTCTATCCCATTTTGGGCAACAAGAAGTGCCCTTGTCATTGTTGGTTCTCTCATGATTCGCGAGTGAGTTCTGTTTCTTCAGGCTACGATATACGATGTACGTATATGCTTATCACGAGATTCTAAAGTGTTGTTGAAATTAACTGGGACTACCTTGGCGACGCCGCTCCCGCCTTCCTCACTCTCATCATCATTCCCCTTACCTACAAGTCTGTCTAGTCTGTCTTATCGCTCATTCTTTCAACTCACCTTGTCTTTTGAACAGCATCGCATATGGAGCCATCGCAGGTGTCATTTCATACATCTTGCTCAGTGGAATTTCCTTCTTCCTTCGCAAGATTTCAGGAGGAAGGATCGTTCCTAATAATTATGAGAATTCAGAAAGATGGGTCATCCCCTGGTAGCATTTTACCATTCTGGATCCGCAAGCTGCTGGGGCACACGGGGGCGGAAGATAATTGTCCGGATTTCGAGGCAAAGCAGACCTCGCGCACGGGAACTGAGTCTGACAGTATGGTTGAAAAGCCGGCTCCGCAAAATACATTGTGAGGTTGTAGAAATTTGTCTGTCCCTTTGTGCTCGATGTCCTGGTATGCTTTATTAAGCTTGTTATTAGCTGAGGATTCCAGAACCTGTAGAACATTCTAGGATGTACCTCAGTAAGCAAGCTGAGTTCAGCCGATGAACACTGCTATAGGACTTTCTAGATAGTTCTATCTGTTTCTAACATTCTATTAGTCTATGAGTACAACAAACATTCTAGTACACTAGTCCTAGATATAAAAGTAATGTATTTATTGTTAGATAGACTCTAGTTCAATTTGTTGTACAACTCAAGTTGAGTTGACTCAGCAGCTAAGTTTTTGAGGGTTACAAAGAGAACTTGATGGAGTTCTCAATCAATTGTGCTAGCTACTTATACAAGTACACTATTTGCTCTCATTTACATTGATGGTATTCTACAACCAGCCAAGAGGCTGCCAGTTTGATTCCCTTGTCTGTCATTCTATAAATACATATCCTTGGTTATAGTTGAGATGACTTATGACAGTACCTCTCTCTTGAAGGTCTGTAAGGGAACACTTCAGTGGTCATATCTAGAAGAGCTTAGTAATGTATTGGTATGGGTGAGTAATATCTAGCTTACTCTATGATCCATACAGCTACTTTCTCTATAAACCCTTCTCTCTTGTTCTCATTGTCCCATTAGTACTAGGTAGTCTTATAAGGCAATATAGTTAGTAATGTATGAGTCATATGTTCCCTTGGCAATGTGCACAGACTGGCTAGTATAGATATATATACTAGTGGATATACAGTAGAATACCTTACTTCAACATTGATTGGAACTCCTGGGCTATTCACTGTTCTGACTCTAAGTCTGCTCTCTTTACTAATACTAGAGTAGTCAGGGATTGTACCATCCCCTTACAAGGTCCTTGTCCCAAGGGCTTTATAATTCATTGTATAGGTCTTGTAGGTTATCTATTTCATCTTCTTTATTCCACTCTTCTATCCTTAGTCTCTCTATTTCTTGTTCTTGTTCTTGTTTCTCCTAAATCATTTCCAATGTTCTTCTTCTTTTCTATTATACTCTCTTTCAATGTCTTTAATTTCTTTCTAATTGTCCTCAATATTTCTGATCAAACCTCTTATTATCCCATCCATATAATGTCTTTGCTATATACCTTCCTGGTAATTCTCCTCTATGAAACTCTTTATAATCTTCTTTCCTTGCCTATCTTTACTCTTCTCTATATTCTTCTTCAAATCTTTCAACAAGGTCTCTTGCATCCTCTAAGTTCTCCCTTGGTTTCTAAGTATCTTTTTCCACTATATATCTCTTCTATCAGACCAGGTACCTATCATTTTGAGATATTTTTGGTATTGTTTGAAAGATCTTCTAAAGGACTTTTAGTGGCCATTGAGATCATCAAAATCAGTTGAGTATTTCTAGAGTTATGGTCTGAATGAACTTTATAACACTGATATTTACTACTAGATGTATTTTTATTGTACTTGGTAACTCTAGTTCAATTGCATTTGTTGATATGATCCTTTTTATCTTATAAGGACCCACAAATCACTCCATCAATTTTTCTAAACATTTTCTCTTTATTTGGAACTTAAGATCTTTTGTGCTCAAGAGTACCCAATAGTCCACTCTGTACTCCTCTGGCTCACTTCTTTTCTATCAGCATATTTTCTTATTTCTTTTTGACTCTTTTTCAGTACCACTTCTACTTTCTTATATACTTCCTTTATCCTCTTTGCAAACTCTTTTGCTCTTTTGAACTTTCTCTTTTTTTTTATCTCAAATCCCATATGTAGTTCCTGTCCACTGTTTACCTTGAATAGTGATACTCTTGTACTTGTTTGTACTTTATTGTTATATACAAACTCTACCATTGCTAACCAGTCTAGCTACTGCTCTTGACAAAAATCAATAAACATTCTCAAGTACTGTTCCAGTTCTTGATTTATTCTTTCCATCTGACTATTTACTTATAAATGGTAAGCTGTTGACAATTTGGTATTGATCTCCAACATTTGATTCAACTCTCTTCTCACTCCTGCTACAAACTATGCTCCTTTATCTGGTATAATACTTTCTGGTAATCTATGTAATTTCTAGATGTTATTCTAGAATAGTCTTGCCACTTCCTCTACCAAAGTCTTTTCTGTAGTAGATGCAAAGTATACTATTTTCATTATCCTATCATATACTACCAGGATTGCATCATATCCCTGTACTAGTGGTAACTTTATAATAAAATCTACTATTATATTATCATGAGTTGCCCTGACTATGACAAAGTACTATAAATAGATTGAACATAGACTGGAGTTGAACTAGTAGCTGATAAATAGCTTATAGTTTATACAAGAACAAATATTGTATTTGTATATATAGTAGACTGCAATTGTATTACAATGGACTACTTACTGATTTGTGAATTAATGATTTAATAATCAAAAGGCTTAAAAAAGCAAAGTTTAGACAGTAGCAAAAGATATTAAGTCTGAGGTTTATTCTCAGATATATAGTCCTTAAATATATGATTATGGTGGTCTGTATACAAGGACAGCCTACTACATGATCACTACCTATTATTCTACATATAAGAGTGCTATTGTTCTTGAAATAAAGATAACCTAATTGTCTTAGGGCAGTTCTTTGTTCTATTTAAGGACAGATGATAATCTATAAATAAAAATTAGTATTATATACAAATATTGAAAACCTTGTATCTTTATGGGATCTTATTGTCTTTGGTTCTATTCATAGCTGAAAAAAGTACATTGAAGAGAGCTTTATAATAGTTATTGAAGCAAATGATTATGTTAAGTAGTTCCCAAGATATCAGTGATTTAGTATCTAGTAACTTGGTAATTGTAGACTGATCTGCTGATAACTTGGTAAATACTGATTGTCTTGAGATGTTTTTGGTACCTTTTGAAAGGTCTTCTTAAGGGCTTTTGGTGGCCATTTAGATTGTTAAAATTGGTTGAGTATTCCTAGAGTTATGGTCCAAATGAAGTTTGTGACAAATTAAGCAAAAATTCTATCAAGTTCTTTTCTAACCCTAAAGAACTATCTTGAGTTAAACCCTAACTTAAGGTTCTTAAGTTAGTTACTGACATATATAACTCCAGGGTTTTTCTAGTACTATATTAGATATTAACTTTTCTATTAGTGTCTCTGTATGGTTTTTGTTTCTTTAGTATGTATTATAGGATTCTATATACTTCTTGACTTCCTTTATTACTCTTGGCCACCAAAAGTTTCTATTGACCAATTCCATTGTCTTCCACTATCCTCCATATTCTTCTACTAGTATGTCATGGTATAGCTAGATTACTTCTGCCCTTAACTTTTTATTTTATAGTACATATACCTTTCTATCTCTCAATATTAGACTATTCTCTTATCTCCATTCTTTATTTCTTAACATCTTCACTTCTGCTTACTTTATTTTCTCTACTACTTTTATCACTTTATTATCTTTTGCTTTTAACTTTCTAATTTTCTCTAGCAGATCTACTTTTTTAATTACAACTTCCATTACCAGTATCACTCTTACTTCTAACCATTTCTTTTTTACTAATACTCTATCTCTATTATCTCTCTCCACACCAGTCTAGTCATCTACTTAGGCTGTTAACTTATTCTATACTGGTTCCTGGCATATGTTTCAGGTAAAAGTCAAACCTTGATAAATATAAAGTCTATTATACTTGTCTTCTGTTGTTAGTGTGCAGTTGTGAGAACTTAGAGCTCAACCAAGGTAGTTGTTCAGGAAAACTCAATAGAGTTCTCTATTGGATTCTACTAAATACTTATACAAATATTGGTTGGTCTATATACTTGTTTTCTACAATCATATGACCTTTACTAAGAACTATCTAGATCTTACATAATCCTTCCCATGCTATTTATATCTTTCCTGTATTGTATTCTTGGATATTTCTTATCAAGTTGGTGAATATACAAGAAATAGTTTCCTTTTTGGGAGTTATCTCATAACATCTGTCTAACTTCTGACTGTTTATGAAATATTTGAGATTTTTATAATCATTCCAGATCTCAAATCTGTCTCATATACCTTCTAGTAAATACCTTTACTCCTCTAGACATCTAATGACCACTAATATCTCTTTATCATGAATTTTGTAATTCCTTTCTGCTTTGTTCAATGACTTTGAGATAAAAACTACTGGTCTCCACTTTTTGTCCTTATACTTTATCAATAATACTCCTTCTGTTACATGCTCTGATACATCTGTCTCTTATTTCCTTGTCCAAGTCAGGCACTACTAGCACTGGTCTTATTGTAAACATCCTTTTTAATTCCTTGAACATCACTTCCTGCTCCTCTCCTCAATTCTACTTTTCATTTTTCCTGACCAATTTGTGCAACAGTTTGGCTAACTTAGCAAAATATTTTACAAATTACCTGTAGTAATTTGCCAATCCTAGAAACTTCTGGTATATCTTTGACTGTCTTATGTCTAGGTCATTCAAGAACTTCTACCACTTTCTCTTTCTGCATCTTAATTCCTTCTGCCTCTATTATCAGTCCAAGGAAGTCAATTTCTTTGACTTTTCAAATGTATTTTTCTGGCTTTATATAGAGGTTGTTCTCTTTTATTCTCTTTAACACTTTCTCTACTATCTCCTCATACTTCTTTTCATCCTCTGTTCCTACCAATATATCATCCATAAATGCTATTACATTTCCAGTATCAATAAAGTCTCTAAGAATATCATTTATCATTGCCTGGAAAGTTGCTGACAAGTATATGAAACCAAAAAATATAATTGTAAGTTTATATACCTTTAGATATATAGTGAATACAGTCTTCCATTCATCCTCTTTCTTTATTTATACATTATTATACCCCTACCTCAGATTTATCTTTGTAAACACTTTCTTTATACCCATAGTATTAATCAAGTCCAAAATCAATAGTAATAGATAGTTGTCCTTGACTATCTCTTTATTCAGATATCAATAATTCTATACCATTCTTTTTTTTCTATTCTTTTTCCCTATGAAGAATACTGGTGAAGTCTAGGATGACTTTGAGAGTCTAATATATCTTTTTCTCAACTGCTCCTCTATAAATTTTCTTACTTTCTGTTACACTTTTAGTTGTAATCTCCAAATCTAGTAGAGGATCCTAGACAGATTAGTCAGCATATCTGTAGTATATCCAAATTAATCAGTATATACTAGCTTTGTTCTCTCATAGGCAAAACTTCACTAAACTCTTGAACTTTCTAATCTCTGTCCTTTCCTTCTATCTGAACTTTCTATTAATAAGATAAAGGTTGACTGAGGGTCAGTATAGAGACTGGTTCACCCCTTAAGGTTAAATCCATATCTTTGCTAGCAAAATTTTCTTGCAAAGTTTTATTGGTCCTAATATTTCTCTTTTTCTTTTCTTGACATTAAATATGTCCTTCTTGTTCTTGGCATAAAATCTTCTCTTAGATTTATTGTATAGTCCCAAGGTTTTCTTACTAGCATCCTTTTTGACTTTGCTTTCCTAAATACTTTAAGTTACTTGTGAAATCTCTGGGACACCATCTTTTTTACTTTTTTCTTATATAATTCAACTTCATTATCAAATTTCTCCTTCATTAACATTTTCCATTCATCTCTATCCAATTTTTCTATTGTTCTGATTCTTCTCCCTACTTTTCTCCTTTTCTCTATATCTTCTTTTACTACTATACTCCTTCCATAGATTAGTAGGCATTTTGTCATTTTAACTTTCTCTGTCTTTCAATTTATCTCAGAGTTGTATACTTGCAACCATAGCATACCTAGTATAATATCTGTTCTCCCCAAATTATATATATTCATTCTTATTTTTTCTATGAAACTTTTATAGTACATATTCACCTCTACCTGGTATGTAATTGCTTTTTTGCCATTATTCATACTATTTATGTTCTTCACTACTATGGGTCTTTCTAACTTCTATAGCTTAAATCTATTCCTTGCTACTATCTTTCTGTCTATAAACATCTCTGTTATACCATTATTTAAGAGCACTTTTACCATTATGCCTTCATGTATATCTACTTTCTCTACTCCAATGTTTAGCCATACTTCTCTTAACATTTTGAATGTTCTTCTAATATCCCTTTGATTATCCTCTCTTGTTGCTGTACTTTTTAGAACTTTTGTCTATATATTGCTCTGCTGCACTTTTTCCTCTATGGGACACACCACTACTCTTTAGTTCTACTACAGTTTTTTCTTTCCTGTCTTACATTCTAGATATAGGATTTCCCTCCTTTCTCATTCTGGTACTCTTTTTTCTATTGTATCCCTTTTTCTACACTTCATATACTGCACTCTTGTCATCTCTCCCCTCCTTGTAAGGGGACTATACCAAAGTCCACTCCTGACACACTAGTAAGTAGCATACCAGAGCAACCCTGTAACTAATTAAATTCCAATTATTTCACATTTAATTAGTTGCCCTCTCCTGTATTTCTGTCCCTGACCACTGAGATGTTCCATAACTAGAGGAACTTGTATATATAGTATAGATTATTCTCTCAGAGTTTTATTCTATTCTCTAAGGAATCTTTTGGAGATAAGTTGTAATATACTCCAAACTTTGTTTATATACTGAGGAATCTCCTGGAGTTACTCCACTCTGGTTGCTCTTATACTCTTTGCTTTTTCCTCTCTCCAGTACTATACTTTCCTCTCTTTAAGATTGTTATATCTCAAAGTAATTGTTCTAGACTTAAAAATTATATTAAAGTCCATGTAGTAAATGTACCTAGGAGTGGTAGGATACTTGTGATAAAACTCTATAATGAGATCAGGAGCAGAAATATCAGAGACTATCTCCTAAGAGTTATGCTCTCTACTGTATTTTTTCCATTTCACCAAGAACTGAAACCTTCTCCAATACCAGTAACTATTCAGAATTTCCTCTGCTTCCTATTTCTTTTCTCCATCAATGATAATTAGTGATGGCAGGGGTTTTGATTTCTATTCTGGTATAAGATCATCCAGAGTCACAGACAGCTTCATTATATTGAACATACTGAAAGAATGCAAAAAGGAATTGCTCACTGGAACAGACAATAAGGCATAATACTAGCTCCCAGTTGTATACTAAAGGTTTGAGAGGATGAAATTGAAATGGGAGATTAAATAGGGATATTAGAAATTATATGCAGCTTTATATAAGTTTTATTGTTATTTGGTGTCAAACAAGTATGAGGTTGCTCTAGATCTATATCATATATCCTCTCTAAGGTATCAATCTTTATATACTGTGACAAAAGCTCCTCTAGAAAATACAGTTAGTTAATTCCCCTAGACTTTATACTCAGTTGCTCTCTTGTCTATATCTCCAATACCAAACCTTATGGATGTAATGCAATTCAAGTATGCATCTAGCCAAGCTTTTTTAGCTCACTGTCCTCTTTAAAGTCTGCCTGAGTTGAATCTGCAATTTGGTTTTAGATTAAGTCTTGATATATTCTATGTTTTGATCCTAACACTATATTGGTTCCAAAGTTATCACTTAAAATATACCATGTTCAAACAATTCCAGAGGTAATAGAGATAGAGGCATATACCAAGATAATTTCTTGTTGCCATTCTATCTGCTCCTAGAACTATATATTAAATATTACAAATTACAGAGACTCAATGAAATAAAATAATAATAAAAATTATTACTACTTTTGGTTTCAATCTAATTTCTCTCTTATACTAAGTCTTCAACTTCTAAGATGATGTATCCTTCTCCTAGAATCTTCCCATCAAAGATAACACATACTCAAGATGTAGTTCTTTTAGAACTTTCTTTCTCCTTTTTAGTTTATTCATTTTTCTTCTCTCTGAACTTAGTTAGTGTTCCGACTATCTATCAAGTATCTAGTAACTTCAACTAAGAGATTGTACCCTTCTGAGTGTAGCAACTTAGCCTGAGATGACTTAATTACACTCCAAGTCCAAGTTGACAAGAAGAACTCAATAAAGTTTCTATTAGATTCTATATATTACTTATACAACTACTACATAGTCTGTATACTACTCTCCTATACTCATCATATATAACTCTATCATATGATGTGACACTGTGACATCCTATCATGTGACACTTTCCTATACTCCTTTCTTGTATAGTAAGTCCAAATAAAAAAAGTAAAGTAAAGTAAAGTAAATAATGACTTAGCCATTTTGCCAAGTCATGATACTGAGTGATAACCAATATATCTTATCTGAAAATAAAGTGGTACTGATAAAATCAATGCTTATTTGTAAGTTTTATCTCTGGTTCTAAGTTTGCTCTTTTTGACCAGTCAAGATAGAACAGAGATCCTGTAACAATATTGAACTATGATTATCTATAAGTAGTTCTAGATTGCAGTTTTATCAGAGATATTCTTATAACCTGATGTCAGCTCATTGCTCTTGTCTCTTGAGTCTTAGTAGTAAGCTATGTCTACTTTTGGTATTGTTCTAGACTGGTCATCAACTCTACTTCTGCCTAAGAATATATATATAATAGGTTCTAGAGCAAATTCTTCTCAAGAATCTGTCATTATAAAGTATATCAAATATTACTTTTCATACAAAATTTGCTTATAGCATAATACTATTATGTAGTATTTTTGTAGTCCATCTAGATCTCTACCAGATGAGCTGCTCCTTTAAGAGAGTATCTCTACTCTTCTAGAACTTGGATAATAGCTAATATCTTCTTATCATAGATTTTGTAGTTTTACTTAACTGGAAACAAGAACTTGCTATAGAAGGCCACTGGATACCACTTACCATCTATGGACAACTGTTGTAACAAGACTGCTGTAAGGGCAATATTAGACTCAAGGCTAGAGGTCATACTAGAAAGCTAATAAGAATTCTAGAAGCTAGAGTAATATTTGAATAAGGGTAAATCTACTGATACAGGCTCCTATATATACTACTAGAGGTAGTCTATGTGCAATTACATAAGCACTAATATAACAATACCAAATATCCTAATATAGTTATAGACTATCAACCAAGTACAAACTAGACCAAAGAGAGACAGAGAAGATTAGATATGTACTAAAAGATCCAAATCCTAGATAAAAATAGATTTATCAACACTCACTAAGTATAATCCTAGGATGTCCCCTTACAACTGCTCCAGTAGCAAAGTCTAAGCTATTGGTCTCAATTCTAAAGAAGTTCAAGTTTTATGGAAATACTAACACTAGAATGGAGATCACTATTATAACTTAGCCAAAATAGTCAAGTCAATATTTATTTTCATTTTTTTAATTTCTTTTGATTAGGTAATTAACAGACATACAAGACAGCATGATTCAAAAGAGATATATGGGACTTGGTAAACAATTGTAATTACTAAATGTGTATAAGTAATATAAGACAATTAAATAAAAACTCTATTAAGTTCTTGTCAACTTGAGCTAGGAATGTAATTAAATTATCTTAGACTAAGTTGCTACAGTCACCACTATCTTTAGAGCATTAAAAGCCTTTTATTCCTTATCAGTTTATGTCTAGACTTGATCAGAGTAGGTGAGGTCAAAGAGAGAGTATGCCATAGCTGAAAAGTCTTGTATAAACTGTTTGTAAAAGTTAACAAACTCTAAGAAGACCTGAACATTAGTCCAGTTCTCCAATGTTATGCTAGATAGTCTTTTTAGGCAATATAAGTAATTCTTGTCATAAAAACTATACTATAATTCAGCTTAAGAAGCAAGTTTAACTCCTTAGATATAACTACTAGATACCCAGTCATTGTAAGAACTTAGACTGAGATGTCTTAGAACTACTCCTAGCCTAAGTTGACAAGGAAAACTCAATATAGTTTCTATTTGATTATTGTATACTACTTATATACATTTTGTATTTACTTGTATTTACAAAGTCCCATGCATCTCTTCTAAGTTGTTTTCTCTCATATATTTACCAATCACCTAATTAAAAGAAAAAGAAAATAAATAATAACTTAGCTGTTTTGTTATAAGTTATCTTGGCTATAGTAACTTTTATTTTTTTAATTCTTTTATCTTTTACTTTTCTTTTCTTATAATTAGATAATAGAGGAGTCACATGATCAGTTATATCACATAGGTCACATGTCAAGAAATATTCTAGTAAATTCTATTAGATCATTAGTAGATTAGGGTTAGTAGTACAGACCATATATAAAAGATATAAGTAATAGCCCAAATCTAAAAGGAACTCTATTAAGTTCTCTTTGTTTATCCTAAATAAAAAACAACTTAGTCCTAGGGTTAGCTTAACCCAATAGTTATACTATATGTTTTGGCTATATTATGATAGTCATAGACTCATGTATACTACTCAAGTAGCAGAGTAGTAGCTGTGACCACCACTATCTAGACCTCATAGAAATAGTCCAGAGAATTTCATAATATATCTATAATAAAACTCCTCTCTAGAAGTGCTCTGAAAAACAGACAGAACTTTGGGGAGTTTGCTTTCTATTATAATAATGTTATGTCTCAATGATCATATTAGTATATAGTTATAAAGACTTAGAGCTCAATCAAGGTGATTGTTCAGAAAGAATTCAATAGAGTTCTTTGTTAGATTCCAGTAGCTACTTATACAAATATCTGTTGGTCTATATACTTATCTTTTATATATCACAAACTTCATTTGGACCATAACTCTAGGAATACTTGACCAATTTCAACGATCTAAGTGGCCACCAAAAGCCCTTAAGAAAACCTTTCCAAAGGCACCAGAAATATCTCAAAGCGATCAGTATTCACCGAGTTATCAGTAGATCAGTCAGTGATCACCAAGTTACCAGACACTAAATTGCCGATATCTTGGAAACCACTTAATGTAATCATTCACTTCAATAACCATTGTGAAGCTCTCTTCAATGTGCTTTTTTTGCTATAAATAGATCCCAAGGCAATAAGATCCCATGGAGATACAAGGTTCTCAATGTTTGTATATGATACTAATCTTTATTCATAGATTATTATCTGTTCTTGAATAGAACAAAGAACTGCCCTAAGATGGTTAGGTTATTTCTATTATAAGAACAATAGCACTCCTATATGTAGAACAATAGATAATGATCATGTAGTAGGCTGTTCTGGTGCATAGACTACTACAATTATGTATTTAAGGACTATATGTCTAAGGATAAATCTCAGACTTAACAACATCTTTTGCTATTGTCTAAACTTTGCTTTTTTAAGCTTTTTGATTATTAAATCATCAACTCACAAATCAGTAAATGGCCATTTGTGATACTACAATTATATAACTCTTACTAAGAACTATATATATATTACATAAACCTTTTTATACTATTTATATTACAAATGGCCACTTACTAATTTGTGATTGGTTGATTTCATAATCAAAGTACTCAAAAAAGTAAAGTTAGACAAACAACAAAAGATATTGTTAAGTTTGAGGTTTATCTCTAGATATACAGTTCTTAAATATATAATTGTGGTGGTCTGTACACAAGGACAGCCTATCACATGATCACTATCTATTATTCTACATATAGGAGTGCTATTGTTCTTAAAATAGAGATAACCTAACTGTCTTAGGACAGTTCTTTGTTCTATTTAAGGACAGATAGTAATCTATAGGTAAAAATTAGTGTTATATACAAATATTGAGGACCTTGTATCTCCATGGGATCTTATTGCCTTGGGATTTATTTATAGCCAAAAGAAGCACATTGAAGAGAGCTTCATGATGGTCATTGAAGCAAATGATTACATTAAGCAGTTCATGAGATATCAGTAATTTAGTGTCTGGTGACTTGGTAATTACAGACTGATCTACTGATAATTTGGTGAATACTAATCACCTTGAGACATTTTTGGTACTTTTTGAAAGATCTTTTCAAGGCCTTTTGGTGGCCATTTAGATCATCAAAATTGGTCAAGTATTCCCAGAGTTATAGTCCAAATAAAGTTTGTGATAATTTATATCTTTCTTATATTATATTCTTGGATATTTTCCACCAGATTGATAAATGCATAAGAAATAGTTTCTTTATTGAAGTCATCTCATAACAATAACATTGATCTATTATCTATAAATAATCATCTATCCTTGAATAAAACAAAGGACTGATCTAAGATAGTTAGATTATTTCTATTTCAAAAACAATAAGACTACCATATATAGAACAATAGGTAGTAAACATGTGATAATCTGTCCTGGTACACAGACTATTATATTCATGTATATAAGGACTTTCTGTCTAAGGATTAAATCTCAGACTTAATAATATCTTTTGCTGCTTGTCTAACTTTGCTTTTTTGAGCCTTTTGATTATCAAATGAACCTATCATAAACCAGTAAGTGGCTATTTGTGGTATGATGAAACTGCCTATTACTCCACAGTCTAAAAGTACTCTGATAGAGTAGACCTTGTTGGTGTCAGTAGTACAGAGCTTAATGGCTAAGACAAGAGATACTCTATATAAGGGCAACAATAGACTTAGGGCCAGAGATTACACTAAAGAGCTAAATAAAGTTCTGGAAGCTGGAATGATATTTGAGTAAGGGTAAATCTACTAATACAGGCTTCTGTTATAACTCTGTGATACTGTGACTGACTCCAACCCTTGATATCATCAGGAATAACTGTACAGTTACTAGCTTATATTGTCATACTAGTAGTTTAGTCCTTAGTTTTGTTGTTTTTAAAGTATCTCCAGAATTTACCTCCTGAATTATTAGTCCTTGTATACAAATTGAGGTTGTATAGGAAAGGGCACAACCCAAGTTGAAGTCAATCCCTTTATCTAGTTTCCAGCTTAACAGCTTCTATATATATTATAAAAGATAGTCTATGTATAGTTATATAAGCTACAGTCTAGTAATAGCACTTTCTAATTAAAATAAATAGAATAATCAAGATAGCATGTAAATAGAGAGGTAAGAGAGTAGATAAGTATATGTTATAAGAAAAGATCTACTAGATAGATTGTAAACTATTAGGGAGTTTCTAGAAAATTCAAGTATAGTTGTTTCAAATGTTTGAATAGTTGAGGCTGAGGTTAGCATATACTATTGAGTACAAAAATCTACTGTATTATATAATAGTGGAATAATAATTAAATAAATAATTTTCATGTAAGTTTTACTCTGATATAAACTAGATATTTAACTAAGCTCTATTCTAGAGTGACTATTGTCCTCTTATACTTCATGGATATCAAAAACACTGACAAAGAGCTGCTTTGGTAGTCTTTTCTTCCATTTTGATCTTTGGACCAAGAATTTTGCATTAGGAATAGAGACAAGGGATATATCTATAGGTTTATCTATATGTTACAAACTTTTATTCTAGATGTAATTTCTTTGATTTTATTTCCCTTACTAATAAACTATAAGGGGAATATACTAAATTTTACTTCTGACATACCAGTAGTAACCTACCAAAGCAACCCTGTACTAATTAAATATTATTACCTAATATTTAATTAGTTTAGTTAGCTCTCTTACTCTTTACCTATTACAAATAGCCACTTACTGATTTGTGATTGCTTGATTTAATAATCAAAGTGTTCAAAAAAGTAAAGTTAGACAAGCAGCAAAAGATGTTGTTAAGTCTGAGGTTTATCCTTAGACATACAGTTCTTAAATACATAATTGTAGTGGTCTATGCACCAGAATAGCCTACCACACGATTACTACCTATTGTTCTACATATAGAAGTACTATTGTTCTTGAAATAGAGATAACCTAACCATCTTAGGGCAGTCCTTTGTTCTATTCAAGGACAGATGATAATCTATGGGTAAAGATCAGTATTATATGCAAACATTGAGGACCTTGTATCT
>Ga0154004_1000022_pt1 | contig 46877 bp, 45 predicted proteins | sample TSFL088MetaG_FD_104727 | JGI IMG/M metagenome (GOLD analysis project Ga0154004, IMG submission 104727) | Attine ant fungus gardens microbial communities from Florida, USA - TSFL088 MetaG | ecosystem: Host-associated > Fungi > Mycelium > Unclassified | place: USA: Florida, Lake Talquin State... | reverse complement strand
GAGACCGGGCGCCTGCGTATCCTTGCTGATTTTATACTACGCAGATAAAAAGAATGCTCAATCAGATGCCAGAACACAGGGGAACGAAAAGTGATTTACTGCAATACCTGCTGTCAAGCTACAGCTGTTTTTTCCAATCCCATATGGCATCAGACGATATACCTATTATACCGGCTAACAATTCTGTTTTTTGTGAAATATCGCGACAGAGTGTATTTGTCCTTGAAGGTACAAAAAGCGGTATATGGCGCAGCGCCTCGGATAGCATGTGCGGCGTAATGTGAGGCAATGCGCGGCCTTTCTTTCAGCTTCCTGCCTGGTCATTGTATTTCCTTCCATGTTATATGCGCCCCAAAGCAATGCAATGAGTGCAAGGAATGCAGCGGTTTCGGCCGGAAAGGCTTTCATTGCCCGCCCTGAAGTCAAATGGATGCAGTCAACAGGTTCCGGTGTTAAAGCCGCAATTGCCGGTAAGGCAGATGCCAAAACGGCGCTGGAAAACACAACGCTCATGGCCACCGGCGATATTGCCAAATTCATCCAGGCTGTTGACCGGCCCCCCGCTCAATCCTGGCACAACCAGGTGCAAAGGCTTTTCCAGGCCTCTCGTTGATACCGGTAATGATCCAGAGCGTCATCGGCACAGCAGAGGAAAAGACATGAATATACCTGGCCTCAATCTGCTTGATACAGCATTGAGCGTCATAGCCTCTCAAAAAGTCGAATATCCGGCATTTGCGGATAATTCTATCAACCCTGATGGCTCAAAAATCCCGGTATATGCAGAGCCGCAGCCCTTATATGGCAGCTTTCAGCCCGTGAACAACGAACTGAAAAAGTATCCCGGCCTTGAAATGACAGATCATCATGGTTGCGCCATCAGGAGGGCAGAAGGCAAACCTGACTGTTTGATTGAAGAACAGACCCGTGCGGACAAAGAATATGACAGAACTGGCGTATCATGAGCTTTATGCAAAAGAAAAACATCAGCGGGTGATTTTAACGGAGTCAAAAAGAAAAGGAAACCGCTTGATTCCGTCTCTTTTTCTCATGTTGTATCATGAACAGAGATCCGAAAATTCACATATCATAATGCAATTGCCGGTTTTCATCGGCGGCCGCAGTTGCGCAATTGCACATCATATTTTTTTGCCATGCTTTGCATCCGCCAGGCACCCTGGATAGCAACTGCATTGCTCTGTCCGCGGGCATAAGCACGATGTCCCATGTGGTAATTAAGGTAAAGGTTATAGGCATCATCTGGCGAAACACCGTTTTGGCGAACACTTTCGTGATGATACCAGGCAATGAATTGTGCGGCATCATTAAAACTGGTGCGGCGCGCCGTTTTATGGCCTGTTTGCCTGCGATATTCATCCCAGGTGCCTTTTACTGCCTGTGGATAGCCATAGGCGCTTGACGGACGTTTCCATGGAATAAGGCCAAGCAGTTTTTTTCGCGGGGGCCGTGCTCTTTGACGAAAGCCGGATTCGATATATATGGTTGCCAGAATAACCGGCATCGGGATTCCATATTTCCGCTCTGCTTTTTTGGCCGAGCGCCGCCAATTAAAAAAGAAGCCGTCTTTCTGCTCCAGAACAGCGCAGACATTGGCTGTGTGGGTTGGTGTGCTTGCACATCCTGCCAGTAATGACACAAGCGCTACAGATAACAAAATGCGCTTCATCGTTTAACACCTCAGCGGAGTATTCTGAGTTTTTATTCAGGCCGGAAAAATCGTTTTTATCGTCCTGCAAAATTTTCCGAAAAACCTGTTCCGGTTTTTTCTCAATGGTTTCCGGCAAAAAGGATAACCTGATATTTCTTAACAAGATGTTTATGAACTGATTGATTCAGCCAGTGCGGCCGAAATGACAACGGCAGGTGTTATCCGGTACGGTCGACATGAAAAATTGCAGTAACAGAACGTACAAGCCGCTCTTAAAGCGGCTTTTTATGGAAAGATGTCACGGCATATAAAAAAGACAAATCACACCTGAATATTTTTGCACCGGGCAATGCCAGAAATACCATTCTGCATCTTACTGCTGAGGCTTTGGGCATACCGGCTGCCAATCCGCTATCAGGCGGCAATCCGGGAAAACAAAATGCCGGTGTCCGGCAATTCGTAACAGCTGGAGCAGAAACTCCGTTTGCCGGCTATGATACTGACGAGAAACATCGGCACAGCAAGGCAGCAGTCCCTCTCGATTCTGGCAAAGGCTGGCTCCTTATACACAAAATATCATTTCTGATGGAAACGAATACCGATGCAATATGCGCAGGCAATGCCTGGAACAAGACAATCATTGTTTTCCCGTCAGGAGCGTGACAACTGCTCGAAGGGTTTGGAGAGAAAACGAACCGGGCCGGGATTATCAGATTTATCACCAGTTTCGTAACGTTTCTTCAAAGAAGATTTTTCCAATGGCTATAAAAGCGCCCCGGGGACACACCGCATGATGACGGATGTTGACGGGTGTTGACGGGTGTCCAATCAACCCCGGCGCTGTTGTTATCGGGCAAGCTTTTAAAAATCAGGATGATACTCCACTTCCAATTTTGAAGCAGAAAATATTGCAGAAAAAATAACAGGTAAAAAAATTGAATATGGGAGATACAGAGGAATATGCGAAACGAAGAGTGATTTTCGATCCGAACCGGGAACCATTAAATTAAATATGGATTTCTCACCGAACGTTCGGGGACGATTAATGCGACATATGTTTGATCACGTCGGTGGAAGAAGTTTCGATCAGTTAGAAGATATACCAAGGGGAACACAGAGAGGACTTTTTTCGCTATACAACGAACAGAGAAATTGCAGATATAATAAAGCATATCCTGATAAACAGGATTTAAATTTAAAACTGGAAAATGTTCCGGGAGAAACAGATTATATATCCCGTGATGATGGTTGTGAAAAAAGAACGAACGAATTCAAAAAAGTCTTCTTATAATGCAGTACGTGAATTATTGGCTGAAGCTTTTTATGCTTATTTTACTGACCTAAATGTAATGAAAGCAGATCTCCCCGTCTGCGGCCCGATATTTGCGTGATATTGTAAATATTCATCCAACTTTAAATCAGTTATACATTCAAGCGATAACAGGAAGAATATGAAGAAAATTCCTGTTTCCCCTTTTCAGAACAAACAGATTGACGCACCTGGACACCTTTAAAAAAGGTTTCGGTGAAAAGTTCACTGTCAGGCATTGATTTTATCAAAGCTGATTTTTCAGATTCATCAAGAGGTGTCCATATTTTCAGACAACAAAGGGAGATATAAATACCGCCCGACAAAGCCAGAAATATCGTGAGCGCATCCTGTTGAGAGTATGGAGACTGAAAGGGGAGAGGCGGGTGATCGTGTTCAGAACAGGACAAGGAAACTGTCTGATAACAGTGTTTCGGATTAAATCCGTTTCAGACAGACCGTTCCGGTTTTTAACATATCCAATTAAAATCAGATGAAACAGTTTACAGAAATGTTTATGCCTGCCTGAATTACAGGTAACAGAAACGTTAAATATTTCTCTATTCTATTCATTCATCTTCAACCGGATGCCGTGTTACAGGGCGCAACTCCTGTTTTACTGTTTCAGATTCTTTTATAAAGCCAGGTTCCAGCGCTTCAATTTTCGCACCGCGTCGGGCAGGTTTTGATGTCAAGACGAGAATATCGTTTATGTCTTTCTCTGTCTGCCGGAAGTGGTTTTGTAATTTGCGTGCCCGGTCATCAAGACGGCTAACATCTTCGATAATTTTCTTAACCTCTGATTGAATCAGGCGCTCCTGTTCCCGCATGCGGACATCCTTTAATATTGCCTGGACAACCTGAATGGAAAGCATCAGAAGTGAAGGTGAAACAACAATAACCCGGAAACAGCCGGCTTTTTGAACCAGCATTTCAAATTCTTCATGCATGGCGGCAAAAATCGATTCGGAAGGCACAAACAGAAAAGCAGTATCCTGTGTTTCTCCGGCAATAAGGTATTTCTGTGCAATATCACGGATATGAATTTCCATGTTCTTGCGCAACCGGTTTTCTGCCTCATGGCGTGTTTGCGGAGTTTTCGCATTCCGCATCGCATTCCACGCTTCAAGCGGAAATTTGGCATCAATGATGAGCGAAGGTGCGTCATAGGGCATGTAGACAATGCAATCCGAACGTGTTTTGTTTGAAAGTGTTGCCTGAAATGCGTAGGCCCCGGGCGGCAGAATATCTGTAATGATTGCTTCCACCCGCCCCTGATCAAAAACACCGCGTGTCTGCTTATTGAACAAAATGGTCTGAAGCCCAGCAACCTGGCCTGCCAGAGACTGGATATTGTTCTGCGCGGAGTTGATCACTGCAAGCCGTTCCTGCAATTTACTCAGGCTTTCATGCGTTGATCCGGTTTGTGCGTCAACTGTTTGTCCGATACGGGCTGTCATGCTATCAGGCTTGTCGCGGAATGACTTGTCAAGCTCTGCCTGTCGCGCACCAAAAAGCTCTGCCATGGTTTGTATGCGACCCTGCATTTCAGCTTGTGTCTGCAACAATATATTCAAATGCAGTTCTGCATTACGCGCCCGTGCGGCTGCCTGGAAATCAAGAACGGCGCGGTGGCGGCTTATGCGCCACAGGCTGATGGCAAGAATAAGCACCACAGCAAAAATATAGTGACAGAACCAGATATAAAAACAACCATGCTGATATGCCAGCCACCAGGCGACATCAGGGGTGTGAAAAGCAGATCCGAATCGTTCATGCCGGCTATCTTATCGGCTAATTGCCAAAAAAGCGATCAGAACAAGAACATTTACAATGGCAGAGATTGACGTGGGGTCAATCATTTATTACCTCAGAACAATGTCTATTAAACCACTTGTTATATTACCTGATCCACTTTTACGGGAAGTATCAAAACCTGTTGCGGCTGTTGACGACTGTATCCTGCGTCTTGCTGATGATATGCTGGAAGTTATGTATCATGCTCCGGGCATCGGACTTGCGGCCATACAGGTAGGCGAGCCGGTGCGTCTTCTGGTGATTGATACAGCCGGCAAGGATGAGCCGAAAAATCCGCTGACTTTTATCAATCCGCAAATTGTCTGGCTATCGGATGAGCGCAGTATTTATGAGGAGGGGTGCCTTTCGATTCCGGAGTATTATGCTGAAGTTGAACGACCGGAAAAGGTGCGCGCCACTTATCTTGATCGTGAAGGCAAATTGCAGGAAATTGAAGCTGACGGACTTTTGGCAACCTGTTTGCAGCATGAAATTGATCATCTGAACGGTGTTTTATTTATTGATTATATATCGCGGCTGAAGCGCGATATGGTTATCCGCAAGTTTAAAAAGCGGGCACGCGATATAGAAGGGCATGTGGCAATCTGATGGCATTGCGTCTTGCTTTTATGGGAACGCCTGAATTTTCTGTACCGGTGTTGAATGCGCTGGTGGCGGCAGGTCATGAGATTGCTGTTGTGTACAGCCGGCCGCCGCGCCCTGCGGGCAGGCGCGGGCTTGATCTGATAAAATCACCGGTACAGCGTGAAGCTGAAAAACTGGGGCTGCCTGTTCATACGCCGGTAACACTGCGCAATACGGAAGAACAGTTTCGTTTCAAGGCATTTTCGCTTGATGCTGCGGTTGTTGTTGCATACGGGCTTTTATTGCCGGAAGAAGTACTCCGCGCCCCCCGTCATGGATGTTTCAATGCGCATGCTTCGCTTCTTCCCCGCTGGCGAGGAGCCGCTCCTGTCCAGCGGGCTATCATGGCTGGTGATGATGAAACCGGAATGATGATCATGCAGATGGATGCAGGACTTGATACCGGGCCGGTTGCGATGGTGAAGAAAACCGCAATTGATCAGGATATAACAGCGGGCGCCTTGCATGACCGCCTGTCATTGATAGGGGCTGGCCTCATGGTCAGGGCGATGGCTGATCTGGAACAAGGCAGTCTTATCCTTGTGCCGCAAAGTGAAGGCGGTGTCACCTATGCGCAAAAAATCACAAAGGAAGAAACCCGGATTGACTGGGATAGGCCGGCAATGGCCGTACACAAACACATTTGCGGTCTTTCACCTTTTCCCGGAGCATGGTGTGAAATGGAAATTGCAGGAAGACGCAAGAGGGTGAAGGTTCTGGAAACGCGTCTTTTCGCCGGTTGTATGGATAAGGCATGCCACTTTGATCCGCAGTTTTTGACTGTCTCATGCCGTGATGGTGCCGTTTTGTTGACCCGGTTACAAAAAGCGGGCGGCAAGCCGCTTGATGCGCAGGAATTTATGCGGGGGGCCGCTGTTACAGCGGTTTTTTGAAATGCCGCGTTATAAACTTATCATCGAATATGACGGAACGTCATATGCAGGCTGGCAGCGACAGAATGGCCAGCCAAGTATTCAGGCGGCAATTGAGATGGCGGTAAAACGGTTTTGTGGCTCTGAAGTTACCGTTACCACGGCGGGAAGAACAGATGCCGGTGTCCACGCATTGGCGCAGGCCGCTCATATTGATCTGGAAAAGATATGGCAGGCAGATCGGGTGCGTGATGCGCTCAATGCACATTTGTCGCAGGCAGGGGAAACTGTGTCCGTTCTGCATGTGAAAAAAGTGGAGCAAAGCTTTGATGCACGGTTTTCCGCGGTTAAACGGCATTATCTTTACCGTATTCTCAACCGCCGTTCACCACCGGCGCTTGATGCCGGATACGCCTGGTGGATACCGCGTATGCTTGATGCAGAAAAAATGCATGAAGCGGCACAAAGGCTTACCGGCTTTCATGATTTTACCACTTTCCGCGCGGCGCAGTGTCAAGCCAGAAGCCCTTTGCGGACATTGGATCGGCTGGATGTGACACGAGATGGTGAATGGGTTGAAATCCGTGCTTCTGCCCGGTCTTTTTTGCATAACCAGATTCGGTCTTTTGCAGGCAGCCTTGCCGAAGTAGGGTGGGGCCGCTGGACAGCCGATGATCTGGAAATGGCGCTTGAGGCACGTGACCGCGCCTGCTGCGGTGTGGTGGCACCCCCACAGGGGCTTTATCTTGTTGATGTTGATTATATGCCTGAAGCATGACTGTTGAAGAAATATGTAACTGTTCCGGTTTCAATCAGGTTGAATTATATCCTGGTCATTTGCTGAAGTGGTGAATTCTGCCTGGTGATATATTCGTTTTAATCATCTTCTATCCCCATATTTCATAAAAATGAGAGATATTTGGATTTTTTATCTTGCGGTGTTTTTATTGGAAAGCCGGTTTGATACAATCAAGCCGGCTGTTTTGATTTTTTGTTTTGTCGCATTTTTGCGGGCATCAAAAGTTCCGGTTGACTGCAAAATGCCTCCGGTCTCTGGATATGGATGATGTTGGATAGCCGGATTGGTTTTCTGTGTCTGTATTGCAGTTCCTGACAAATTAAAGCGAAAGCATTATGACCGTCTCTTGTTTCAGGCAGATATGCCGGTTTTCTCTGGTCACCGTTATGGGTGTTGTTGTTCTCTTTTCCGGTTCCCGGCCATTTTATGCGCAAAGTGTTCCGGTACCGAAATTCTTTGATCTGAATGAGCGTTTTGAAAGGCCGGATCTGGCGGGATTGTCACGTTTGCGTTTTTTAACGACGGTTGATTTTCCGCCTTTTAATTATATTGACCAGAACGGTAATCTTTCCGGCTATAATATTGATCTGATACGGGCTTTATGCAGTGAACTAAAAGTGGAAGATATTTGCCAGATTGAGGCTCTTCCATGGGATGAACTGGTGATCCGGCTTAAGAGTGGTGGTGGTGAGGCGGTGATTGCCGGCCTTGCTCCAACGGCTGAAAATCGCATGGAGCTTGCATTTTCACGTCCCTACATGCGTTTTCCTGCACGTTTTATCAGCTTGCAGGATATTGAGCCGGCACAGCCTTTTTCGGCCTGGATACGCTTGCAACGCATTGGTGTGATCGGAAATACAGCCCATGAAAGAATGCTTTCCGCTTATTTCCCGGGTATCGATGTGGTTACTTTTGAGAGCAACAGACAGCTTTATCAGGCTTTCAAGGAAAAATCGGTTAATATAGCTTTTGGTGATGGTCTGGCTTTTTCAATGTGGCTCAGTGATCCGCTTGCGGATCACTGCTGTAAATTTATTGGCGACCCCTATCCTGGTATCGGTTATCTTGGTGAGGGAATGCGGATTGCTGTCAGGCAAAAGAATTTGCGTCTGGTCCTGGCGATTGATTATGTGATGCAGCTGCTTGAGCGTAAAGGTAAACTGGCAGAGCTTTATCTGCGCTATTTTCCGATTGGCTTTTATTAAAAAAGAGCAAAATGATATAAAGTTTTGCAGTGGAATCCAATCAGGTTTTCTTAAAGTTTACGGAAGCGGATTCGGGCCGAGCGCTCAAGGGCGGCAACAATAAGATTGTCCAGTTCCCAGCGGTCACGCATCATTTGCAGGAACAGCAATTTTTCCTGTGGCACGTCAAGATTGCAGGAAGCCACTTCAACCGCAAGGGCATAGGCGGTGTCATGGAGTTTTTCCGGCAGGGCATCACGCGTCAAATCCAGAATATGTTCCAATCCGTCATGTGCCTCGAGATAACTGTAACATTCGGCGGCAAGAGCCTCCAGCCGTTCCTTGTCAAAGTTTTGGAAGACCGGGTAGCGCACCACAATATTGCTGATGGAGACCAGTTCATTACTGGACATTGCCGCATCAGCTGCGGAGGTTGTCACCATAATGTAAATCAGCGCTTCATGTGGGGTAAGTTGCGCTATGACAAGATTCCTTGCAGCTCGTTGCGAATTTTCAAATTCCGGTTTTCATTGCATTCCTTTCTCCATATCCATAAGAATTTTGGCGACAGATGCAATGAATTGCCACGCATGAAAGATGAAAATTATTGAGGATTTGTCTGTTATAAATAATACAGGAAGGTCGCAGCTTCAGCATGTTTCTGTTTACATACCGGGAAATCCGGCATCAGAGTATGTTCAATTTTTATCATGTCAAATAATATTCTGATTCTTTAAAATTGATCATGTTTTTTCAGGCATAAAATACTTCATTCAACTATGAAATTTTCCGGTTTTTTTGCTTTACTGCATTTTTGCAAAAATGCTTCACAGATTTTGAAAATTGCTCTAGAGCATTTTCGGGAAAACCGGGAACCGGTTTTCCCGAAAATGCGGCAACACAAAAACAATAACAATTTTTGTTTCATATTCTCAAACATTTTCCGTTTTGATGGAAACATGAAACCGGGTAGGATAATGCAGAAAAGTAAAAGTTCTGATCATGGATTTTGATATAACCGAAAAAATGATCTGAACGATATTCGTTGTGCAAACAGTTAAGGTTATATTCTCATGGTGTCTGGTTTTTTCCCTGATATCTGTCCTGAGTTGCTGGCAGCAACCGATGAAGTAAAAGCCTGGCCTTTCGAGGAAGCGCGGAAGATTATCAAACGCTACGAAAAATCCGGTTTTCCTGAAGTCGTTCTGTTTGAAACCGGCTATGGCCCCTCCGGTCTGCCGCATATCGGCACGTTTGGTGAAGTGGCTCGGACGAACATGGTGCGGCATGCTTTCCGGGTTCTGACAGAAGACAGGATCAGAACACGGCTTATCTGTTTTTCCGATGATATGGACGGATTGCGTAAAGTACCGGACAATGTGCCGGATCAGGATATGATGGCAAACCATCTCGGTAAACCGCTTACGTGTGTTCCTGATCCGTTTTCCAGCGGATATGCTTCTTTTGGCGCAGCCAATAATGCGCGGCTGCGTTCTTTTCTGGATCAATTCGGATTTGAGTACGAATTTGTGAGCGCAACGGATTATTATACCGGCGGAAGGTTTGATGAAACACTGCTCAAAATGCTTGCAGCTTATGAAAAGGTGATGAACATTATCTTGCCTACTCTGGGTGAAGAGCGCCGTGCAACCTATTCACCCTTTTTGCCGGTCAGTCCGGTTAGCGGCAAGGTACTTCAGGTTCCTGTTATCGCCCGTGATGAAAGAAAGGGGACAATCACTTATGTTGAACCGGAAACAGGCGAGACCGTTGAAACCGGAGTGACCGGCGGCAAGGTCAAATGCCAGTGGAAAGCCGACTGGGCCATGCGCTGGGCCGCACTTGGCATTGATTATGAAATGGCCGGCAAGGATCTGATCGATTCTGTCACACTTTCTTCCAGGATTTGTCACGCTTTGGGTGGTATTGCGCCAGAAGGTTTTAATTATGAACTGTTTCTGGATGAACAGGGACAGAAGGTTTCCAAATCAAAAGGCAATGGCCTGACCATTGATGAATGGCTTGCCTATGCCCCGACCGAAAGTCTTATGCTTTACATGTATCAAAAGCCGAAAACTGCTAAACGGCTTTATTTTGATATTATTCCGAAGGCAGTTGATGAGTATTATACCTTTCTTTCCAGCTATAAAAAACAGGAATGGAAAGAAAAGCTTAATAATCCGGTATGGCATATTCATAACGGTCAGCCACCGGAAGTCGAACTTCCGGTTTCTTTTGCCATGCTGCTTAATCTGGTCAGTGCATCGAATGCAGAAAACAGGACTGTGCTCTGGGGTTTTATCTCGCGCCATGCACAGGGGGTGACAGCAGGAAACCACCCCGAGCTTGATCGTCTGGTTGATTATGCAATTCGCTATTTCCATGATTTTGTCAAACCGAATAAAAGATTCCGCGCACCGGATGAAATTGAACGTGAAACATTAACAGCAATGTATGAAAAATTAGGCAGGCTGGATAATCAGGCGGATAGCAATACAATCCAGAATGCCCTTCTTGATGTGGCCCGTGGTGTTGAGCGTTATCAGGATCCTGACAAGGTCAGCCCCGGAGGGGGGCCAGGTGTTTCTGTTTTATTTTTCCAGATGGTTTATGAAGTTCTTATTGGCCAGATACGAGGTCCCCGCTTCGGCTCTTTCGTCGCGCTTTATGGAATTGATGAGACGCGGCAGCTGATTGCTGATGCCTTAAGTGGAAAACTTGTTTCCTGATGGTTGTGGCTGCACCTGAAGTATTTTCAGAAGAACAGGAACTGTTTCTGCAGAAAAACAGTCTGCCCGGCTGTTTTCTGGTTCTGCTCCGGTCTTTCCGAAAATGGTCTGAAACATCATATGCGTAAAATGGAATCATCTGAACATAAAGCAAATGTGGCAACCCAAAGATCAAGGGCAGCATAATGATTTGTATTGATCGGGCCACTCCAGTCCTTGTCAAACTGTTCACAGATATTAACCGTTTCTTGTATTGAACAGGAGAGTATCATGAGTACCGAAGTGAGCCGGCGGCGCACATTCGCAATTATTGCACATCCGGATGCAGGAAAAACAACCCTGACAGAAAAATTACTGCTTTTTGGCGGTGCAATCCAGCTTGCCGGAGAAGTCAAGGCCAAAAAAGACCGTATCCGGACCCGTTCCGACTGGATGAAAATTGAACGTGAACGCGGCATTTCGGTTGTTACTTCCGTGATGACCTTTGAATATGACGATTGTATTTTCAACCTGCTTGATACGCCAGGCCATGAGGATTTTGCCGATGACACCTACCGGACACTGACAGCTGTTGACAGTGCTGTCATGGTGCTTGATGCGGCCCGCGGTATTGAGCCGCGCACGCTTAAACTGTTTGAAGTTTGCCGTATGCGTGATATCCCGATTGTAACATTTGTCAACAAGATGGATCGTGAAGCGCGTGATCCGCTCGAAATTCTTGATGAAATCGAAGAAAAGCTGGCACTTGACACGGCGCCCATAACCTGGCCGGTTGGCTCGGGCAGGAATTTTGCCGGTACATTTGATTTACACGGCAACACAATACGGCAAAAAGATCATGAAGTAACAGCTGCACCGGTATCCGGGCCGGAAGAAGCCGCGAGGCTGTTGCCGGACAGGGAACGTGAAACATTCAGGGAAAATGTGGAACTGGCCCGCGGTGCCTGTAAGCGTTTTGATCTTCAGGCATTTCGTGAAGGACATATGACCCCGGTTTATTTCGGTTCTGCTTTACGTAATTACGGTGTGCGTGACCTGATTAATGCTCTGGTTGATTTTGGCCCTGGCCCGCGTGATCAGGTGGCTGATAACCGGGTTGTTCATGCCAATGAACCAGAAATGACCGGTTTTGTCTTCAAAATTCAAGCGAATATGGATCCGAACCATCGTGACCGGATTGCTTTCTTGCGTGTTTGTTCCGGTAAACTTGTACGCGGCATGAAGGTAAAACTTATCCGTACAGGAAAGCCGCTAACCCTTTCAACACCGCAATTTTTCTTTGCCCGTTCACGTCAGATCGCAGATGAGGCTTTTGCCGGAGATGTGGTTGGAATTCCAAATCATGGTATCTTGCGTATTGGTGATACACTGACAGAAGGTGAGGAATTGCTCTTTAAAGGAGTGCCAAGTTTCGCACCTGAAATTTTACGCCGTGTCCGCCTTGGTGATGCTATGAAAGCCAAAAAGCTGAAAGAAGCCCTCCGGCAGATGGCGGAAGAAGGGGTTGTGCAACTTTTCACGCCGGATGACGGCTCTCCGGCAATTATCGGTGTTGTCGGTGCATTGCAGGTTGATGTGCTGATTGAACGCCTCAAGGTGGAATACTCATTACCTGTCACATTTGAGGTGGCACGTTTTTCCGTTTGCCGTTGGATTTCGGCCGATGATCCGGCAGAATTTACCCGTTTCATTGATGCGCATCGATCTGATATTGCCCATGATCTTGATCATGACCCGGTTTTTCTGGCACAAAACGGATTTTCTTTAAATTATGAAGCGGAGCGTTGGCCGGCAATTCATTTTGCGGCTTTCAAGGATTATCAGGTTCGCAATTAAGGAATTCATGTGCTGATATTTTATATTTCTGTAAAAATCTTCCGACGTACCGGTTAAATTTACAGGGAAACGGTCAGATACTCAGATCCTTTGAGGTAGTGGAATGTTCCTTAATCTGCAACCGTCAAGGCTATTGGTTTCCAAAGAAAGATTTTTGAAAATAATTTTTACCGGATAAGATAAAGTTCATTCTGATGTCTGGAATGTTTTATACAGGTATCAGCATATAATGAAGATTTTCATCCATTCAGTAAATCCTGTATGAAAGCCCGGATATCAGCCGGTTTTTTATCATGCTATGGGAAGAAACATGTGCCGCGTCCGTTTGCAGCTTTGGAAATTTCTCATGATGCAGTACTTTCCTTGTCACTTCTACGGAGCGGTTTGCCCGGCCCACGCCGGGTATAGAGATGGCGGATTATCATATTACCCTGCGTTTTTTCGGTGATGTTGAAGTTTCTCCCTATTCGTTTATTTCTGATAGGGATCATATTACCCTGCGTTTTTTCGGTGATGTTGAAGGGTATGTGGCAGATGAAACTGTTCATGCTCCTGATAAAGTGAAGTGTAGGCCATTCTCACCGCACCTGAAGGGAGTTGATGTTTTTACACCGAAAAAACCGCATTCGCCTTATGCGGGTGTTGCAGTTTGACTACAGCTTCATACTTTGCAGGGAGAGATTGAACAGGCCAGCCGAAGATCAGGCTTTCCGCCGGAGAAAAAATTTACCCCGCATGTAACTGTTGCCCGGTTGAAACAGATCAAGCCTGATGATCCTGTTAAATACCTTTCTTCACAAGACAATTTTTTGACTAATTCTTTTAAAATCAACCGGTCTGTTTTGATGGCTTCAAAGGAATCCGTTGGTGGTGGCCTATATATTATCAAAGAGCACTGACTACTTGATCATGCTTCACCATAAACAGGAACTGGCTTTCTGAAATTATCCGGGCGAAGATATGGCCGAAGCATTTTGCAGCCAAATAAAATATTTGCTCCCCGCAGTAATATGATCAGGTTAAAATCTGAAATTTTCGGCCTGATGCAATTAAAGTCAGAAAATGCTCTAAAAATAAACCGGAAAACATGCTTGTTCTCCGGTTTATTCCATCAGAAGCATGAGCAGAAACACCTTCGATATGCTGTTTTCTGTTATAATCAGAGATGCTCAGGAACTGTTGCGGCTTCCCTGCACACAGAAAATTCAATCTTCATCTGTTTTCGGGGGTTCGCTCACGGGTTCTTCCGATTGTACTTTTGTTTTCGGGCCGCCTTTCGCAACGCCGACCATGGCCGGGCGCAGTACCCGCTCCCCAATGATGTAGCCTGCCTGTATAACCTGGTTAACGGTATTGGCCGGCACACCCGGGTCAGTTACCTCAAACATCGCCTGATGAAAATTAGGATCAAATTTCTGGCCTTGGGGTTCGATTTTCTTGACACCATGTCGTTGCATTGTTGCCATCATGGCGCGTTCTGTCATTTCCACGCCTTCTGCCAAAGCTTTCAATCCCGGATCGTTTTCACGTGCGCCCTCTGGAATAGCGTCGAGCGCACGGGCCAGGTTATCCGAGACGGAAAGCATATCGCAGGCAAAATTTGCGATTGAATAAGCCTTGGCATCTGCGACATCACGCGCTGTGCGGCGGCGAAGATTTTCCATATCCGCAACAATACGTATGATCCGGTCTTTCAACTCGACATTCTCCGCCTCAAGCATTGCCGGATCCGGGCCAAGGGTTTCATTGAGTTTATCCGAATCCTTGTCTTCAGTCTCAACTTGCGCTTCTTTTTTGTGAGCCTTTAAAAAATCATCCCCCGCACGCTTAAGTGCTTCACGATCTTTCGGGTTTTTCAGGTCGCGCTGGCTGAGTGCATTTTCGTCAACGTTTTTTTCGTCAGACATGAGACTTCCATATTTGATAACAGTACGATTGCATCCGATATTGAGATTTATGAAACAAAAATCAAGGGCAGTATTGAACTGCTCTTTTCTTTTCAGGAGCAATCAATCAAATTTTTCTGATAAAATTTAACAGGGAAACATCTGATTTGAAGAGCTTTTCATTTGTTTATCCTGCTGGACAGATAAATACGGTTTATAATTATCCTACCGCAGTAATTGCGAGATAAGCTGTGCCGTGTAATCAATCATCGGTACAATGCGGGCGTAATTGAGGCGCGTCGGCCCGATAACTCCAAGTGCTCCGATAACACGCTGTTCCGCATCGCGATAAGGCGTTACGACAAGTGATGACCCTGAAAGGGAAAACAGTTTGTTTTCCGAACCGATGAAAATCCGCACACCTTGCCCTGTTTCTGCCAGATCAAGCAGCTGGATCATGCTGTCCCTTGTCTCAAGATCATCAAACAGATTTCGAAGACGTTCCAAATCCTGTCCCGGATGAATATCTTCCAGAAGATTGGCCCGCCCATGCACAATCATATGGGCAGACTGGTCGCGGGTGGTGCTCCATACAGCCAGTCCGGCCTCTACAAGCTGTTGGGAAAGTTCATCCAGTTCCGTACGTATCTGGTCTCGCATCCTGACAATTTCCTGACACGCGTCACTCAGATTATGTCCCTGAATATGTGTGTTGAGATAATTTGATGCTTCGGCAAGCTGCGTCTGGGTAACACCTGCCGGCAATTCGATGATACGGTTTTCAACATCACCGTTCTGTGTGACAAGCACCACAAGAGCACGCCGGGGATCAAGCTGCACAAATTCAATATGTTTAAGCGGGCCTTCAGTCTTGGCAGCCAGAACAAGCCCCGCCCCATGGGAAAGACCAGACAATATCTGGCTTGCTTCAGTCAAAAACTGTTCAACTGTCTGGCTGCTGCCTGCCGCCTGAACCTGCATTTCAATGAATTTACGTTCTTCCGGCAGCAAATCGCCAATTTCCATGAAAACATCAATGAAAAACCGCAGGCCCGACTGTGTCGGCATCCGCCCGGCGGAAACGTGTGGTGCATAAATAAGACCCAGGCGCTCAAGGTCACTCATGACATTGCGAATGGTCGCTGGTGAAAGTGATTGTGACAGGCTGCGTGAAAGGTTGTGTGATCCCACCGGTTCACCGTCATGCAGATAACTTTCAACGATGCGCCTGAATATTTCACGTGAACGTTCGTCCATCGATTCCAGTTTATAGCTTAAGGAAAAAGGTCTCATCATAACGGCCTGACACGATATTGCTCCTTAATATAGGATTTTACAAAAACTGGTCAAATTGCTTTATAACGGTTCTGTAATCCTGAGAAACAAAAGCTTTCAAACTGTTGCCCCCGGGTGCGGAAATCTGCATATTTCCGTTATAGGGATTCCAATTTTGGCAGAAATGTTTTAATTCCCGTGATGATCACAAAAATGAAAGGTTTATCTATGCGTCCATCCAAACGAGCTGCCGATGAAATGCGTGCGGTTTCTTTCGAGCGCAATATTATCAAGCATGCTGAGGGGTCATGCCTTGTCCGGTTCGGTGATACGCATGTTCTGTGCACAGCAAGTCTTGAGGAACGGGTACCCGTATGGATGCGTAACAGTGGCAAAGGCTGGATAACAGCAGAATATGGCATGTTGCCACGCTCGACAGGAGAGCGTATGCGACGTGAAGCGGCATCCGGCAAGCAGGGTGGCCGTACGCTTGAAATCCAGCGCCTTATCGGCCGCTCATTGCGAGCTGTGATTGATTCACAGGCGCTTGGTGAGAGGCAGATCATACTTGACTGTGATGTTTTACAGGCTGATGGCGGCACACGGACAGCGTCAATTACCGGCGCCTGGATTGCGCTTTATGATTGCCTGTCGTGGATGCAGCAGCGACAGATGGTTTTACGGGACAGGGTTCTGAAAGATCATGTCGCTGCCATTTCCTGTGGCATTGCGGGGGGAGAGCCGGTTCTTGACCTTGATTATAAAGAAGATTCTTCGGCACAAGCTGATGCCAATTTTGTCATGACAGGCAAGGGAAAAATTGTTGAAATACAAAGCACGGCTGAAGCCGCACCTTTTTCTGAAGAAGAATTTTCTGCCCTTATGGTCCTGGCCTGTAATGCTATCCGCCGGCTTGTTGATCTGCAGAAACTGGCGGTGATTTGATATGCGTCAGCTTGATTACGGAAAAATTGTTGTTGCAACCCACAATCCAGGTAAACTGCGGGAGATAACCGATCTGATTGGTCCTTATGGTTTTGAAACCCGCTCAGTGGTTGATCTTGGCCTGCCTGTACCGGAGGAAACTGGTAAAAAATTTGAGGAAAACGCCTATATCAAGGCGTTTGCTGCCGCAAAAGCGACAGGATTACCGGCCCTTTCCGATGATTCCGGGCTTGAAGTTGATGCGCTTGATGGCGCTCCTGGCATCTATACTGCAAACTGGGCCGAACAGGCGGATGGCACGCGTAATTTTTCCAAAGCGATGGAAAAGGTCGAAAACGCACTACAGAAAGCGGGTGCAATACATGCTGACAAACGGTCGGGCCGTTTTGTTTCTGTTATCTGTGTTGCCTGGCCGGATGGTCATGCAGAATATTTTCGTGGTGAAATTGAAGGAACTCTCGTCTGGCCGCCACGTGGCAATGATGGCTTCGGCTTTGACCCGATGTTTCAACCCGAAGGGTACAGCTGTACTTTTGGTGAAATGGCAGCTTATGAAAAACATGGCTGGAAACGGGGAGACAAAACTGCGCTTTCCCATCGTGCCCGTGCCTTTAAACATTTTGCGGAAAGCTTGCTGGAAAACGGATGACAGAGCCTTTCGGCATTTATATTCACTGGCCGTTTTGTGCTGCTAAATGTCCTTATTGCGATTTTAACAGCCATGTGCGGCCTGGCGGTATTGATGAGGCGCACTTTGCGGCAGCCTTCCGGCGTGAAATGGAAAACATACGCCAGCGCACCGGCAAACGGAATGTAACGAGTATTTTTATTGGTGGCGGGACACCGTCGCTGATGGCACCGCAAACCATCGCGTTGCTACTTGATGCTGTGCACACATTCTGGACTGTTGCGCCGCAGGCTGAAATAACGATGGAAGCCAATCCCTCCAGTGTCGAAGCGGATCGTTTCCGCGGTTATCGGGCTGCCGGTATCAATCGTCTTTCGCTTGGTGTACAGGCGCTTGATGATATGGAACTGAAACGGCTCGGGCGGCTTCATGATGTCGGCCAGGCACTTTATGCTATTAATCTGGCCCGTGCCATTTTCCCGCGTCTTTCCTTTGACCTGATCTATGCACGCCCGGGTCAGAATGAGGAAGCATGGCGAAAAGAACTTGAACAGGCGATTGATCTGGCGGCGGATCATCTTTCTCTTTACCAATTGACAGTTGAGAAAAGGACAGCCTTTCACCGTCTTTATACGACTGGAAAGCTTGTATTGCCTGAGCCGGAAGCTGCTGCTGCACTCTATATGCTGACACAGGAGGTGGCGCAGGCGCGTGGACTGCCGGCTTATGAAATATCCAGCCATGCAGCTCCCGGTGCGCAATCACAGCACAATCTTCTCTATTGGCGCTATTATCAGTATGCCGGTTTCGGACCGGGAGCCCATGGCCGTTTTGTTGAAGGTCAGTACCGTACTGTGACAATGACCGCGCGACAACCAGAGCGCTGGCTTGCAAGTGTGGAAAATCATGGTCATGGTATTGTTGAAGAGGAATATCTCGAACGTCCGCAACAGGCTGATGAAATGCTGCTTATGGGGCTGCGCCTTCATGAAGGGCTTGATATCGCGCGCTATGAGCTTGTCGCGGAAAAACCGTTGCCACAGTGCAGAATAGCGGAACTGCAAAACGAAGGTCTTATCGAGACAGTTGACAATGCCCGTCTGAGGGCAACAGTCAAAGGCCGAATCCTGCTTGACTATACCATCGGCAAGCTTGCCGGCGCGTAAGGATGACTGACAAGCAGAATTATCTTCCTCGATTTCAATCAGCGTGCCGCCCAAATCATCCGGGATGCAGCGGTTTACCATGAACGTTCTGGTTTCTATCCCCCGAGGATTTGCATACTGTTTTTCCGCTGCTGGCTCGAAATGGCAAGAATATCATCAACCTCAAGACACAGATGATGCATACTGCCGATGAATTTCTGGCAGAAAACCGGGCAATCAGCGATATTCGGTTGAAAGCTCAATTTTTATATCGGAAAATATGATAAAATCACCCACGCACCAGACATTCCATATCATTGGACTGCAACTTCAAGGTCAGGTACGACAATGGCAATATGGTTTGACCGACCCGATATATTATTCTCCTTTTGGTCAGGGCTGTACAAGACAAATAGTGTCATTGAAAAAACAAGCCTGTTATTGATCAATAAAACAGAAACAGCATATGAATACTCTTGCGTTCGGCGCGAAAAAAGTTAAACCAGTAAAAACGAAAAAAATGGCAGGAGTTCCAGATGAGCGTCAGACCTGATCTTTATCAGAATCCGAAACTCATTACCGTATTTGGCGGATCAGGATTTGTTGGTCGGCATGTGGTGGAAACACTCACCAGGCGCGGCTATCGCGTCAGGGTTGCTGTGCGCCGTCCTGAAACGGCCTGTTATATATTACAGATCGGTGAAGTTGGCCAGATTCAGATGCTGAAAACCAATGTCCGCATACGGGAATCTGTGGCGCGTGCATTAATTGATGCAGATGCTGCGGTTTTTCTTCCTGGTCTTCTTTATTCAAGTGGCAAAAACAATTTTGAATCTGTCCAGATTGAAGGGGCGAGGAATGTTGCTGAACTTGCGGCAAGTGCCGGAATTCCCCTTGTTCATATATCAGCGCTTAATTCGAAAGTTTCTTCTTCTGTTCCTTATGCCTTCACCAAGTACAAAGGGGAGAAGGCTGTCCAAAAAGCTCATCCAGATGCAATCATTCTGCGTCCATCGGTTATTTTTGGGCCGGAAGATAATTTTTTCAACAAATTTGCTGAAATGACTCGTTTTTCACCGGTTTTGCCGATGTTTGGTGGCGGCAAAACAAAATTCCAGCCGGTTTATGTTGGTGATGTGGCTGAAATGGTAGCCCACGCACTGGATGGTGATGTGCCGGCCGGCAAGATCTATGAACTTGGCGGCCGGGAGATTTTGATGTTCCGCCAGATGATGGAAGAAATGCTGTCCGTTATCCGCCGGCGCCGGGCATTTGTTTTTGTGCCTTTCTGGTTTGGCAGCTTGATGGGGGGTATCTTCGGCCTCCTCGGCAAAATACCGATGATACCAACTCTGGCAACGTCAGACCAGATACGAATGTTGCAATATGACAGTGTTGTATCCAAAACTGCCAGACGTGAAGGCCGTACCCTTGAAGGTGTGGGAATTGAACCTCAGGCAATGGATGCAATTCTTGCTTCTTATCTCTGGCGGTTCCGGGTTCATGGTCAGTTTTCCAAGGTTACAGCCTGAACATTAATTTTCCATACCAGATGACGCTTTGGCGAAATGAACTGTCGGGAGTTGTGAAATTCTGTGAAAAAACATAAACCTGACAACCGTTAACCCTACCTCGGCCAGCCGAAATGCCATTCTGCACTCTATATCGAAATCTGTACGATAACGGATTATGTCATAATTTTTTGAGAGAATCAGAAACGGGCAAAACGTCAATATATTTTCCGCCCGTCATACTTTGCTTTATCCCCCTTCAAATCAACGCAAACACTATGACTCTGTCTGCCTGGAAACGGTTTAATTCAAATCAGGAACTACCCTGCGCAAATATTATCTTGCCATATCTGCGCCCGTACAGGCCGACGCAGTACTGGAATCCGCCTGAAATACGAAAAGAGATGATCTGTTGTGCCCTACTGACAAATCATCCCTTTCCACGCCTCCCTCCCCACAGGAATTCATAGTTTAATTCTACTAAATACCGGTTATATATCATTTTCTTTGGAAAAAAAGTATTAAACGTACACAAATACGTGATTTATAAAAATATAAATTGTGAAATGGTGATCAGAAAACCTTATATTGGCACAGGATTGATGGATTGCAGGAAGAGCATGAAGATACACAACCCAGCTTTTACCGAATACCGGCATCTTGACTTCCTGTCTTATATCAGATTGAGAACAGTTGATGATATGCTTCTGCTGCGATTCTGCTGGCTTTGACTGAAAATTCCAGATCGACATACCTGCTTTTCAACTGGTAAGTACGGCCGTCTTTATATCAGCATTCGTAAATATGCTGCCGGTTCCTGTTTTCTGAACGTGGCAACCGGGTTTTCAGAAAGTGCAGCTTGTCAGGTGAAATACTCCGGGTTCTGCCCATCCCTGACTTCATGTCATCAGGCTTCCTGCCTTACGACTGAACAACTGGCCAGCACTGATGGCAAATCGGACGCCAGGGAAATAATAAAATTGTCACCTTGTAATGAAGTACAGTTTTTTATTTCATGGATAATTATCTGTCCGAATTGGACAAGGCAGCGGAAGCTTTGGCTGCAACTGTCAATTCGGCAGAAAACAACAGCTGCAACATGCTTGTCGAATATCTGGAACAAAAACATGACTGTCATCGTGCGCCGGGTAATCGGGGATGATGATCCTGCATATTGGTGTAATCCTGATCCCGGGTCTTGCGGCTTAATCCTGATACTCGCCCACCCACAATTTTCTGATGACTGTCCTGCCTGCTTGCCCGGAGGTGCCGGATATTATTGAGAGGGTTATCATTTAATGCCGGTTTCAAGAATAATAAGACCCGTGAAATCTGCCGCGTCGGGTTGCATAATATTAATTTGCCAGGCCTTTTTCATATCTGGGCAGATTTTTCTGCATATGGCGAACCGCCTGCGCCGTAATATCGAATTGCTGTCTGCTTGTTTTGGTGTCAGCGCAGAACAGGTATGCCATCATTTATCTGCATCGCGATAGCCTGATCTGCAAGATATTCCGGTTTTTTTGCCTGTGTCAACCAGGCAGATAACATCACAAAACAGCATAATACCGCAAAACTGAAGTTTTCGTATTTCGGGCAGGTTCCAGTACCAGCCCTGCCTGCCGGTCTGGAATATGCATCAGGTTCTTACTATACAGGAGCAGGCTATCCACCGGCTTGCCGAAAAACCGGATGGGATACAATATCTTTTTCTTGCCGTTCATGTTGTCAAGGGCAATGGCGGTTTTCGCAGCGCACAACGCAGCTGTCTGCTGGCGCCGGGCTGTAAGATATTCAGTGCACAAGATTTCGTTCATGCTGGCGGGCCTGATCTTTCCAACCCGGCTTCCTTTACGCCGATTGGTATTCCCTGTTGTATCTGTTCCGCGTATCAAATATGGCAAGCTGTGCTGTGTTGCAGCTCAAGCCCTGTTTGATCATAACCGGCGCGGCATATTTTCTTATGGGCTTGAGGATAGCTGAAATATCTTTCATTACCGGCAGATATTCTTCTGTCTGCCGGTAATGTTTTTGCTGATAGAGAAAAATGCTTTTTTCGTGACTGCAACGCAAAACAGTTCAAAAGATTGTTTTCCGGTCCTGTTCCAACTGGTCTGAAAATAATCCAGACAACTGCATCTATTTCGCGTTTAAATAATTTCATTTAAAGATGTTTCAGACAAGAAATGAAAAAGTAGTGAGGAGAGCAATCCATGACTGATATCGACGATATGGAAACAGATATTCATGCAAGACAGGCCAGGTTGCTTTCAGCTGCACTTCCTTATATGCAGCGTTATGAAAATAAAACAGTCGTGGTCAAATATGGTGGCCATGCCATGGGCGATCCTGAGCTTGGCCGTGCCTTTGCACGCGATGTTGCATTGCTGAAACAATCGGGGATCAATCCGATTGTCGTGCATGGCGGCGGGCCGCAGATTGCGACCATGTTGCAAAAGCTTGGGCTGGAATCACGGTTTGAAGGCGGTTTGCGTGTTACCGATGCAAAAACGGTTGAAATTGTTGAAATGGTTCTTGCCGGTTCCATCAACAAGGAAATTGTCGCCATGATCAATGCTGAAGGTGAGTGGGCAATCGGCCTGTGCGGCAAGGACGGTAATATGGTTTTTGCCGAAAAGGCACGCAGAACTGTTATTGATCCGGATTCCAGTATAGAACAGGTGCTTGATCTTGGCTTTGTCGGTGAGCCGGTTGAAATTGATCGTACATTACTTGATCTTCTTGCGCGCTCGGAAATGATCCCGGTTATCGCACCGGTTGCTCCGGGACGTGATGGCCATACCTATAATATCAATGCCGATACATTTGCCGGGGCGATAGCCGGTGCACTTGCTGCCAAACGTCTGTTGTTTCTGACAGATGTTGCCGGAGTTCTTGACAGGAAAGGCCGGTTGCTTAAAGAGTTGACTGTTGCTGAGGCAAGTGAACTGGTCAAGGACGGCACAATTTCAGGCGGTATGATTCCCAAGGTTGAAACCTGTATTGAGGCAATCCGGCGCGGTGTTGAAGGTGTTGTGATTCTTAACGGAAAAACGGCCCATTCTGTTTTGCTTGAACTTTTTACAGAAAGGGGAGCCGGTACCCTGATTGTTCCATAATGAACTGTGCCAGGGTGCTTTTTCAGAAATGCAGGAATGTGATCAGATTTCTGTCGATCCTGTCAATTTTATGGCAGACAGCTTCGTTATTCGTCCTGCCAGGTTTGAATTATAATATCGCGCATGAAACGGTTTCAGGATATTCCCTTAAATTCAGCCGGCCAGAACTTGCCCTTGCCGGCATTACAGTATGGCACCCCGTTTTCCCTTGCGGGTTGTCGTTTTCTGATTGCGGCAATCTTGCTTATGTTTGTGTTTTGCACAGTATTGTATGATATATCATGGCGGAATACACGAGCAGGCAGCGCTTTCGGTATAGTGGCTTTCCTGGCTACAGTTTGCAAACTGCAGGGCTTCAGGTCATTACAGGCAGTTGATCGGCATTTATTTCAGCGTTTTGTATGCCAGGGGTGCCTTTGCTGCAATGGTTTTTTGCACCGTTCACCAGGACAGGCAAGCTGGTCTGGGATTTTCCGGCATTTATCGGGCTTGATTGATTTCAAATCCTGACAGATCCACCCTTCTTTTTCAACCGGCGGAATGATCACAGTTCCCAGTGTACTGGCAATTGCACTTGAAATTATCCGGATCCGTTATTTTGCGCCAGAGCTTGATCGCCGGCATATTGCAATTATTCAACTGTTTATGGCAACGCCCGGTTTCTTTTATTACAATATCTGTTGCAGATGAAGTATGGCCGCAATTTTCATGGGTTTGGGTTTTTGCCGCTGTGATTCCTGGTATGGTGAGCGCTCTCGTTCAGCCTGTCATGAACCGGACGCAGAAATTCTTATCACTGACCCGGGCAACAATTATCTATACAGGTAAACCTGTCCGGGCAGAGAGGTATCTGGCGGGTAAATTCTTGCTGCTTGTGCCACCTTGTCAGAGACGGCTTTACTGTTGCCCCAATTCCGGTTGCGGAACTGAAACTGCTGAATTGTTTCCGGTTCGTCAGTTGAGCCGAAAATAATGCAGAGTTTTATGATGTTCCAGACCACAAAAAAATTTCATTACCCTGGAAATACAAATATATGGCATAGCCGTTCAAATAAAAAAGGCCGCGCAAAAAATGCGCGGCCCTTAATTCCGAATACGGCTTGGGAGGAGAAAACACCGTATTCATCACCTAAGTTCTGGGAGGAGGATGAACTTAGTGAAGAAATTTATACTGATAACACTCAGGTTGAGCAATAAACAAAAATGCATAGCTGTCATGCATGATCATGATTATTGAATATCCCGCTCTGTGACCTAAAGCCCGCATGCGGTATATTCTTCTTACTTGAAGGTGATCTTTCCCCATCGTTTACGTGAAAAGAGATATATTCGCATATTGCGGAGATGTTTTTTATTGATTCGTTCGATTTCACGTTTCATCTTTCGGGTGAGCGGCAATCTGGACGGCTGGCGTATTTTCTTTTCAACATTGTTGCGAATGGTGCTGATCAATCCGGCCTGCATAACAGGGGCAGGGATCATTTGCTGGACATTTAATGTCTGAAGGACATGACAGTCAGGATTGAAATAGATTTCATCAATTGGCGCTGTGGTATGTTCAGTTAATTCATAAAGATGCCGGGCACAGGATTTGGAAACAATATAGCCTGCGGCACAGTAATGTTTGCTGATAAGAGGAGCAAGACGGTAATTGGCTTTCAACTTTGCTGAAACCCTGCCTGTCAGACAGCTGATTTCAGCCGTATCAATTTTCACGATATCAATATCTGCAGGAATCCATGACCAGTCCTTAAGGAAAAGCGGCGCATTGGGAGAAAGAATAATATCATCCTCAAAAATTGCTCCATAAGCATCATTGGCTTCTGCGACAAGACGCAGACATTCCCGATGGCTCAAAAAACAACCCACTTCTGTGCGTGTGAGTTCAAGCGGCCAGTTACGGTTCGAGGCCAGACGTCTGAACACTTCTTCCGGCAATATCCGGCCATCCACGGCAGGAACGCGTTCAAAATCAAGTCCACGTTCATGAAATACCGCTGTGATGTGTTCAAGGCGGTCTTTTGAGCAATCAAGGTTTATGACATAAAGTTTCATCGGGTTTTCTAATAATACCTGGGTTATTTTCGGTTGAGTCGGCGTAACAGAAACAGAATTTTCAGAAAAACCGGAAACCGGTTTTTCTGAAAATGCTCTGGCAGCTATATAAATACTTAGCGCCTGTATCATAAATTCAAAAAAATGATGAAAGTTTTCTGAAATATCAGAATATCTCTACAAGACAATAAAACATCCCGAATATATCGACAGGGATGACACAAAATAAAGCAGGCAGTTTTCTCTGCAAGACCGGGGATTGTAACTGTTACGGGCCTGTTTTACCGGGTGGCGAACATACGGTCACCCGCATCGCCCAGGCCAGGCAGGATATAGCTGTTTTTATCCAGTTTTTTATCAATCGCTGCTGTATAAATTACCACGTCAGGGTGGTTTTTCTGCATATAGGCTATCCCTTCCGGTGCAGCCAGCAGTGAGACGAAGCGGATGTTATCTGCCCCGCGCTCTTTCAACCGGTTTGTTGCTGCGGCAGCTGAATGGCCGGTTGCCAGCATCGGGTCAACAACAATAACCAGCCGTTCAGCAATATCTTCCGGTGCTTTGAAATAATATTCAACCGGTTCCAGTGTATCGTGGTTCCGGTAAAGCCCGATATGGGCCACCCGCGCTGAAGGCACAAGATCAAGCATACCCTCAAGCAAACCTTCTCCGGCCCGCAGGATAGAGGCAAAAACCAGCTTCTTGCCTTCGAGTACTGGCGCTTTCATTGCCTGCATCGGCGTTTTGATGGAAATAGTGGTAAGTTTCAGGTCACGCGTCACCTCATAGCCAATCAAAAGGGCGATTTCACGCAACAATTGTCTGAACTCTGCGGTTGATGTCTCCCTGCGGCGCATCATAGTGAGTTTGTGCTGAACAAGCGGATGGCTGACAACGTGAACCTGAGACATCGAGCATTCCCGGATAAAATAACATCTGACCAGAAACATTAAAACATTTTACAACCAAATGAAATATTTGACGCCGGAACAATACGACAAAACAAAAAACAGAGCGGCTTTATTTTGATATAATCAAAGCTTGAAACAGCCTGGTATCATGAAGGCAAAACCCGGACATCACCTTTGAAACTGTTGCGCTGTGCCTGATGGTAAAAGGGTGTATGGCTTGCCGCCTGTCTGCGAGTATAGTAGAGGTTCCCGTGAATGTATTTCCACAAGCTGGAGAGACAGGCGGTTTAAAAAGAATCGCTGCCTGAACTAAAGATATTTCGCTGCTGGTCTTCTGTTCAGAATTATTGAAAATGCCTGGGCTTCATACTGCTTTTTCAGATATTGAAAGGAAAAAATGCATGACAACCGGAAATTCTGATGAAGAACGCTCCCGCGTCAGCGCTGCCGGTGGCATGGAAAAATCTTTCGGGTTCAGACAGGTCAGTGAGGATGAGAAACAAACTCTGGTTAACCGTGTTTTTCATTCTGTCGCCCGCAAATACGACATTATGAATGATGTTATGTCTGGCGGTATGCACAGGCTATGGAAGGATGTCATGGTAACCTGGCTTTCGCCACCGCGTATGAGCGGCTGGCGGGCACTGGATGTTGCCGGCGGCACAGGGGACATTGCGTTCCGTATGATTGAAGCATCCGGCCGTTATGCCCATGTCACGGTTCTGGATATCAACAGCTCCATGCTGGATATCGGCCGTGAGCGCGCGGTAAAAAAAGGCCTTGCCGATTATGTAGATTTTGTCGAGGCCAATGCCGAAGCTTTGCCTTTTGCGGATAATCACTTTGATGCCTACACAATCGCCTTTGGCATCCGCAATGTGCCGCATGTCAACAAGGCGCTTGAGGAAGCCCGGCGTGTTTTGAAGCCTGGCGGCCGGTTTATGTGCCTTGAGTTTTCAGAAGTTGAAATACCGATTCTTGACAAGCTTTATGATCTCTGGTCGTTTCATGGTATTCCCCGTATCGGGCAGATAATTGCGGGTGACGCAGATTCCTATCGTTATCTGGTAGAATCGATCCGTAAATTTCCCGGACAGAAAGATTTTGCCGCGATGATTGGAAAAGCAGGGTTTGCCCGGGTAAACTACCGCAATCTGACAGGCGGTATTGCTGCTGTTCATTCAGGCTGGAAAATTTGATGGTTAAAATTGCTGCGCCGTTCCGGCTTATGCGTGCGGGTTGGGTTCTGGTGCGTGAAGGGGTTATCAGTGCCCTTCCGGCCGAAGGTCTTGCCGGCCTGCCGGCTTTCGGCTTTCGGATTGCCGGTTTCATCGCCCGGCGTGAAAGCAGGCATGTCAACCGTTCGGAACGTATATCCCGTGCCATGAACAGGCTGGGGCCATCCTATATCAAACTTGGGCAATTTCTGGCGACACGTCCTGACATTGTCGGGCACAACGTTGCAGCCGATCTTTCCCTGTTGCAGGATCGGGTGAAAACGTTTTCGTCCGACGCGGCAATTGCCCAGATTGAAGGATCGCTTGGCCGCAGGATCGATGATCTTTTTGTTGAATTCGGCAAGCCGGTCGCTGCTGCGTCAATAGCGCAGGTGCATCCCGCATGGATACGTAATGCTGATGGCTCAGTGCGCAAGATTGCTGTCAAGGTTATCCGCCCGGGACTGCGTCGGGCATTTGCCCGTGATCTTGAAAGTTTCTTTCTGGTTGCCAATGCAGCGGAGCGGCATGTGCCTGCCATGCGGCGTCTATGCCCTGTCAGTATAGTTGAAAGCCTCAGGCAGATCACCCGCCTGGAAATGGATATGCGGCTTGAGGCTGCTGCGCTTTCTGAAATGGCCGGCAATGTCATGAATGATCAGGGATTTCGTGTGCCTAAGGTTGATTGGGAACATACCGGCCGTGATGTTCTTGCCATGGAATGGGTTAACGGTATCAGAATGTCTGATCGCGATGCTCTCATTGCTGCAGGATATGATCCGGACAAGCTTGCTGTGACTCTGATGCAGTCTTTTCTGCGTCATACGCTGCGGGATGGTTTTTTCCATGCTGATATGCATCCCGGTAATCTTTTTGTTGATAAGGACGGTGCTATTGTCGCCGTAGATCTGGGGATTACCGGACGGCTTGGTAAAAAGGAAAAACACTTCCTTGCGGAAATTCTCTACGGTTTCATCCATCGTGATTACCGCCGTGTGGCAGAGGTGCATTTTGATGCGGGTTATGTGCCCCGCCATCATGATATTGCCAGCTTTGCACAAGCCAACCGCGCCATTGGCGAGCCGATTCATGGCCAGTCAGTTGAGACCATTTCCATGGCCCGGTTGCTTGCACTGCTTTTTGAAGTGACTGAGCTTTTTGACATGCGGACAAGGCCGGAGCTTCTGCTTCTGCAAAAAACCATGGTAGTGGTGGAAGGGGTTGCACGCTCGCTTGATCCGCATTTCAATATGTGGAAGACGGCAGAACCGGTTGTTGGCGAATGGGTTACAAAAAATCTGGGGCCTGCCGGTTTTGCAAGGGATATGGCTGAGGGGGCAAAGGCTCTCACCAGTTTTGTCCGCAAGACACCGGAGTTGACAATCCGTTTTGATGCAATCACAGAAGGGTTGCGCAGGATGTCAGTTAACGGGTTGCATCTTGATGATGATACCATCAAGCGTCTGGCGAAGGTACAGCAGAACCGCCTTGGCCGTTATGCCCTCTGGATTATTGCTTTTTGTTGCATTGCAATCATTTTCAGGCTTTTTTTCTAGTTCTTCTGCGCTATATTAATTGCAATGATGTCATTTTAAGGCAATCAATCGCCCCATGGCTAGTATAACCATTCGTAATCTTGATCCGGCAGTTAAAGAATCGCTGCGGATAAGTGCGGCTGCAAACGGTCATTCGATGGAGGAAGAGGCCCGCCAGCGTTTGGCTTCGGCATCCTCTTTCGCATTTCCGCCTGTCGCAGTGCCAGTGCAGGCTGTCTCACTGCCGGCGGCACAAATCCTCGGCGGCAAGCGTATTCTTCTTATTATCGGCGGCAGTATCGCTGCGTATAAGGCGCTTGACCTTATCCGCCGTTTACGGGAGCGTGGCGCCCAGGTACGTGTTATCATGACTCAGGCTGCACAGGCTTTTATTACGCCGCTTGTGGCAGGTGCGCTTGCGGACGGCCGTGTTTTCACCGATCTTTTTTCATGTACTGGCGAGCAGGATACAGGCCATATCCGCCTGGCGCGAGAGACAGACATGATTGTTATCGCGCCTTGCAGCGCTGACCGGCTGGCAAAAATGGCTGCCGGTTTTGGTTCTGATCTTGCCGGAGCTGTTCTTCTTGCCACCCGGGCGCCTGTGCTTGCTGCTCCAGCCATGAATCCGGCAATGTGGACTCACCCGGCAACACAGCATAATATTGGCCGGCTGGCACAGAACGGTATTCATTTCATCGGGCCGGAGAGTGGTGAAATGGCTGAAAACAACGAAGCCGGCAAAGGACGTATGAGTGAACCGCTGACTATTGTCGCGGCGGTGGAAGCGTTGCTTGCAAAACCGTGCGATTCGCTTGACGGCAAACACATTATCGTTACATCCGGGCCAACCCGTGAGCCGCTTGATCCGGTTCGTTATCTTACCAATCACTCATCGGGAAAGCAGGGCCATGCCATTGCTGCGGCCCTGGCTCGCCTGGGGGCTGATGTCACATTGGTATCTGGCCCTGTTGCCCTTGCTGATCCGGTTGGTGTCAGTGTTATTCATATAGAAACAGCACAACAGATGTACAATGCTGTTGCAACGGCATTACCCGCTGATGCAGCTGTTTTTGTTGCAGCAGTTGCAGATTGGCGGCCTGATACTGTCGCTGTTCAGAAAATCAAAAAACAGGTCGATTCCAGGACGATAGTGCTCAATATGGTTGAAAATCCGGATATCCTTGCTGAAATTGGTCACAGTGTCCGGCGGCCGAAGCTTGTTGTCGGTTTTGCCGCTGAAACTTCTGATGTTGTGGAGAATGCCAAGGCAAAGATTGTCAGAAAAGGCGCAGACTGGATTGTCGCTAATGATATTTCTTCCCGCACCGACGGTTCAGGCGTTATGGGTGGTGACAGAAATCATGTGAAAATTATCAACCACAACGGTATTGAGCCATGGCCGGAGATGAGCAAAATTTCTGTTGCCGAAAAACTGGCACAGCGGATCGCGGATTTTTTCAAACAGCAGGCAAAACAAAAATCGTGAAAAATTTTCTCAATCCGTTTTAATCAATCCCTCCTGAACTGCCGCATCCCGCAATGAAAACGCCGTACGGGCTCCAACCTGCCGGATAATCAGGCTGCCTGCAAGCGAGCCAAGACGGGCTGCATCTTTCAATGACAGATCATTGGTATATCCATAAAGAAAACCTGCAGCAAAAAGATCACCGGCTCCGGTTGTATCAACAGGTTCCTTAACGGGAAATGCCGGCACGCTGAATGTTTCATCGCGCCTGACAATAACCGAGCCTTTTTCCGAACAGGTAATACAGGCAATATGGCGGCAGTCTGTACGAATGGCTTGCAAGGCTGTCTCCATAGATGCAGTCTCGTAAAGTGATTTCAGCTCTGTTTCATTGGCAAACACAATATCCACAGTTCCACTATGGATCAGATGCAGAAATTCATCACGATAGCGATCAACACAGAACGGATCAGACAAGGACATGGCGACTTCATTGCCGTTTTCACGAGCAATCCTGGCTGCAAGCCGGATTGCTTCCTTGGCGCATGGCGGATCCCAGAGATAGCCTTCAAAATATGTTACCTTGGCATTTGCTACTCTGGTAACCTCAATATCTTCCGGGCCGAATTCAGTACAAGCACCAAGATACGTGTTCATCGAACGTTCACCATCCGGCGTGATAAAAATCATCGAACGGGCTGTCGGGCTGCCGCCTGTCAACGGACGGGTATCGTAAATCACGCCTTGCGCCTGTAAATCGCGGGCAAAAACCTGCCCGAGACGGTCTGCTGCAACCTTGCCCAGATAGGCGGTTTTTCCGCCAAGGCCGGCGATGCCAGCCGCTGTGTTGGCAGCACTGCCGCCTGATGTTTCCACTCCCGTTTTCATACGGCTGCAAAGCAACTCGGCGCGGCGGGCATCTATCAGATTCATGGCATTTTTGATAATGCCGTTATTGATAAGAAAATCTTCTTCCGTTCGAACACTGATATCGACAATAGCATTGCCAATAGCCAGAACATCAATTTTTGGCATGGGTCTGAAACAGGCTCCCTGTGTATCTGTAAGGATAACCTTAATCTTTTCTGTTGCTTCTGGCTAGCTGCCTTTTTGCAAAATTATGGCCGTCAGTGATTATAGCAAAAACGGGTCCTGAGAAAAATGGCAGAGATTTTGACGGTTTTTGGGCCAGCGTTTTTGCCTGCCCCTGAAAATATGGAACCACAACAGGGCAAGTACGATGAATAACCGTTACGATGAGGCGCTCTCCTCATTTATGGTTTGCGCATGGCGGGGCAAAAATCTGTTTTTCAAATGTCTATTCAGTGAAAAGCAGCCATATTTTCATTAATAATCAGCATCGTATCTGCAAAAGCCGGGCATAACACTGGCAAACCGGTATAAACGTTCACCAGGCATCAGGACAATGCCGATACAATCAACAGCAGCCGGCAGAGGTGATTTGCAGATCGATTTCCATCCCTGCCGCATTGTGCAAGGCTGTGAGGCAAAGAAACAACGACCGGGGAAACACCGGTATCAGTGAACCGGACAATAAAAAGCTGGTGCACTGGCTTATGGCTTCCAGGGGTTTTACACCAGCCGATAACATCAAAAATCGCGGTGGTCGGGAATATCACAGCACCTGGCTGAAGAGAAGGCGCCTTACCGCTCAGGTGATGAATGTGGCCAGAAACACCTGCATAATAACTGCATAAAAGCCGGACAATGCCACTTTATTCACATGTATATTTTTTTCCGGTGGCTGAAAATGACAAAGCCAGCCGCTAGAAAAACTCCGCCCGCCAGAACAAACCATGTTATAGCGTAAGAGAAATGATTGTTGGGAAAGCTGATGACCGTCAACCCGCCAACAGGTATGCCACCCGCATTGGGAGTTTTATCCGCATCAATGAAATAAGGAGCAACATTTGCAAGTCCTCGCGTTTTTGCTATGGCGGGCAGTTCGCGTGTGTACCAGCGATCCGCTGAAGGATCATTGCGACGGGGATAAAAACTGTTTTTTTCTCCCATGCGCAGAAGGCCGCTGATCGTGGTTTCACCGGTAATCTGGCTGCCAGTTCGCGCGCCCGGTTCTTTTCTGTCCATTGGCACAAAACCACGATTGATGAAGATGACGGAACCATCCGCTATTTCAAGCGGGGTGAGTAGCCAGTATCCTGAACCATAAGAGGTGAGGGCGTTAACAAGCACTTCCTTGTCATTAAGGAAATGACCCTTCACACGAACAGGGAGATAATCGCAACACGCGGCTGTTATATCCGGCCATTCCGCTTCAGGCGGGGCAGGCATGGGAGGCAGATGGATGCGGCCATTAACATGGGCGATAAGATCGGTCTTCCAGCCAAGACGCTGTACCTGCCAGATACCAAGGCCGGTGAACAAGCAAAAAAACAGTGCAAAAATCATTCCGAAGATAACGGAAAAAACAAGAGATTTTTGTTCTTCAGCAATATCTGTCATAATATTTCCCGTTTTATCATGCCTTTTGCAGAAGGAAAGCGCCTTTCTCGGCAGAGGGGTATTTTTATGAAAAAGTCTTGACCTTTTGTGCTTGTCCTCCTATAGAAACACAAATTTTCTGAAAAAGCCGTGTTCACCAGCCTGTTGAAGTTTTTTATGAAAGCTGTGTGAGTGGCCATGAACGGATTTAAAGGTGATACCATGTCCCGCGCTTGCGAATTGACCGGAAAATCGGTCCAGTATGGCAATAATGTAAGCCACGCCAATAACAAGACGCGCCGCCGCTTTTTACCGAACCTTTGCAATGTCACGCTGATTTCCGAGACACTGGGCCAGAGTTACCGTCTGCGTATTTCGGCACACGCCCTGCGTTCGGTTGAGCATCGTGGCGGTCTTGATGCGTTTCTTATAAAGTCTGACGATAAGGAACTGTCGCAGCGTGCCCGACTTCTCAAGCGCCAGATCGCCAAAAAACAGACTGAACAGTCAGCCTGAACAGGATGATTTTAAAAAGCCGGTTTTATTCGGTTTTTTCTGATTCTATCACCCGGGATAAAAAATGATCAGGATCAGAGTGTTTTTCTTTGCTGTTTTTGCCATGTGCGCAGCTGTTACTGCATCTAATATTCTTGTGCAGTATCCCTTTCACTTTTTTGGTCTTGAGCATGTTCTTACCTATGGTGCGTTTGTTTATCCCTTTGCCTTTCTCGTCAATGATCTGACCAACCGTCACTTCGGGCCGCAAGTAGCGCGCCGCGTGGTTTATGCCGGTTTTTTTGCTGGTCTTGCCGTTTCCTGGTGGCTCGCAAGTCCGCGGTTTGCAATCGCATCCGGTTCGGCTTTTCTGTTCGCGCAATTAATTGACATTGCCGTTTTTACCCCGCTACGTCGGAAAAGCTGGTGGAAAGCGCCGTTTGCTGCTGCTATTGCCGGGTCATTTTTTGATACCATTCTATTTTTCTCTATCGCTTTTGCCGGCCCGTTTGGCTTTATTGATGTAATAACCTGCCAGCCTGATCAGTCAATTATGAGCGACATCCCCCTGTTCAATCTGATGGTACCGGTGTGGCTTTCACTGGCAGTCGGGGATTTCTGGGTAAAAATCGTTATGGCATTGTTTATGCTTATCCCGTATGGTACAATTCTCATGCTGTTTAAGCCGTCTGTTATATATTTCACAAAAAACTGATAATGGCTCATAATAACCGGTAAAAAATGCTTTCGGTTTTTTGTTAACGTTGCGGAAACTCATTCACTCATAAATACCGTAACTCTCCCGCAGATCAAAGCAGGAAATATTGTATGCGTGGTGTAAGGAGTAGTGTGTATGAAAAAAATATTTCTGGTAATTGCTGTTGCCGGTTTTTACCTGGCGGGGGCAATGGTTACGGTTACGCAGGCCCTTACCCAAAGTGAAGCCAGCCAACTGGAAAAACTTGATCCTCAGACAAGGCTTGAACAGCGTTGCGATATTGAAGCCATGATTCGCCTGAAACGTGAAACCAAGTGGACGCCGGACAAGGTTCTGGCCTATGCCTATGGTGATCCGAAACTTTCCAAACACCGGATTCAGGCTGATGGAGCGGCGTTCCGTTCTCATGGAAAGTGGTATCATCTTTCCTATGATTGCAACACGGCTGCCGATCATCTGACAATACGCTCTTTCAATTACAGAATTGGCAGCCTGATTCCAAAAAGCCACTGGGAAGCACATTACCTGGTTCCCTAGTTCTGAAACTGTTTTTTAAAACTGGAATTCAAGACAATTTCAGGCAAACGATTCCTACAGGGTTGCCAGACTGATACTTATTTAAAGACATAAAGGGTAAAACGATTTAATTTACTTCCGTCCGGATTGCTGTGAAATTCCGCTGCAATCCCTCGCATCTGGATGACGATATCAAGTAAGTGATATTTCAGGCAGATCAGGAAATTACGGTGCAAAATGAAAGAATTTCCGGATTCACCCTTACGCGATCTTTCAGATTATAAGATCAGCAAATACCGGTATTTTTTAACGTGGAAAACTGAAATATCTCCGGTATGACAGCCTTGTTTTCATCGGGTGAAATTTACAGATTGCAGACTTGATCCGGATAATTCCGATGACCAAAAATTGCCGATCCGATACGTATACTGGTTGCGCCAAAAGCAATGGCTGTTTCAAAATCACCTGACATCCCCATGGAAAAGCGTGATAAACCTGCTTCCTGACCGAGTTTTTCCAAAAGAGCAAAATGCGGCCCGGGATTTTCCTCCACGGGGGGAATACACATCAGGCCTTCAATATCAAGGTGATGATATGTCTGGCAGCGCCGGACAAAAGTCACGGTATCCTGTGGCGCTATTCCTGCTTTTTGCGGTTCAAGGCCTGTATTGACCTGAACGTAGAATCTTAAGTGCTTTCCTTGCTTTCGGGTTTCCTGCGCCATAACGACTGCGATTTTCTCCCGGTCAATTGTTTCAACAACATCAAACAACTGCACAGCTTCCGCTGCTTTGTTGGATTGCAGGGGGCCTATAAGATGCAATTCAATATCAGAAAAATCGTGGCGTAATGCAGGCCATTTGGTTTTCGCTTCCTGTACCCGGTTTTCACCGAAAATACGCTGTCCGGCTTTCAGGACTGGCACAATGGCCGGAGTATCAAATGTTTTGGAAACAGCAACAAGCGTAATGTCCGCAACTTGCCTGCCCGATTCGGTTGCAGATTTTGCAATTTTTGCAAAAACCTGCTGCAAGGCGGCAACACTGTTATCCGTGGTATTATGCATTTTTTGTCCTTTTTTATCACTTTCTGATCCAAATTTTTCTTATCTCTGTTGACGCTTGCACTATTTGATGGTGAAGGTTCTGACAAAATTTATCTGTTTTTTGTGCAAGAGAATAACAGGAATGGCAACCAAACATTATAATCCGGGCATCGCAGAAAAAAAATGGCAGGCCGTCTGGGAAAAAGACGGAGTATTCCAGACCCGTAATGATGATCTACGGACAAAATACTATGTTCTGGAGATGTTTCCATATCCCTCCGGCCGGATTCATATGGGGCATGTACGTAATTATGCTATGGGTGATGTTGTCGCCCGTTTCAAACGTGCCTGCGGGTTTAATGTACTTCACCCCATGGGGTGGGATGCATTTGGCATGCCTGCCGAAAATGCTGCCATGCAAAATAAAGTACACCCCAGAGAATGGACATACCAGAACATTGCCACCATGAAAGGTCAGCTCAAATCCATGGGGTTTTCGCTTGACTGGTCACGCGAATTTGCAACCTGTGATGTTGATTATTATCACCGTCAGCAGATGTTGTTTCTAGATATGTATGAGAAAGGGCTGGTCACCCGCAAAACTTCCAGGGTCAATTGGGATCCTGTTGACCACACAGTGCTTGCCAATGAACAGGTGGTTGATGGTCGCGGCTGGCGCTCTGGTGCGTTGGTTGAACAGCATGAACTGACACAGTGGTTTTTCAGAATCACCAATTACAGTCAACAGTTGCTTGAAGGGCTGGATCGGCTTGATCAATGGCCGGACAAGGTGCGTACCATGCAGCGCAACTGGATCGGTAAATCTGAAGGTTTGGCTGTGCGCTGGCAACTGGCCGCAGATACACCCGAAAACTTTTCTGATATTGAAGTTTATACAACGCGGCCTGATACGATTTTCGGTGCGGCTTTTATTGCCATTGCGGCAGATCATCCGCTGGCCGGAAAGCTTGCCGAAAAAGACAGCGCCCTTCAGACCTTTATCAGGGAATGCCGCCAGGCTGGTACATCGACTGCAATCCTTGAGGCAGCTGAAAAAAAAGGATTCAGAACCGGACTGGATGTGCTCCATCCTTTTGATAACGGTTGGAAACTGCCAGTCTATGTCGCCAACTTTGTTTTGATGGATTATGGTACAGGCGCTGTTTTCGGCTGCCCTGCACATGACCAGCGTGACCTCGATTTTGCCAGGAAATATGGCTTGCCAGTAAAGCCTGTTGTTTTGCCGCACGGGGTTGATTCAGCCAGCTTTGTTATCACCGATACAGCTTATACGGAAGATGGTTTTCTGGTCAATTCGCAGTTTCTGGATGGTTTGACGCCAAAAGCTGCCTTTGAGGATGTGGCAAACCGTCTTGAAAAGAAAATATTGGACGGAAAGCCGCAGGCTGAGCGGCGGATTCAGTTCCGTCTGCGTGACTGGGGTATTTCGCGCCAGCGTTATTGGGGTTGTCCGATTCCGGTTGTTTATTGCAGCAGTTGCGGCATTATGCCGGTGCCGAAGGTTGATCTGCCGGTGGTTTTGCCTGACGATGTCAGTTTTGACCAGCCAGGTAATCCGCTGGATCGCCATGAAGGGTGGAAAACTGTAAAATGTCCGCAGTGTGGCAAGGTGGCGCAGCGTGAAACTGATACAATGGATACCTTTGTTGATTCATCCTGGTATTATGCCCGTTTTACCGCGCCATGGGAAAAAGAGCCGACAAATATTGCCGCAGTCAATAACTGGTTGCCGGTTGATCAGTATATTGGCGGGATTGAACATGCGATTTTGCATTTGCTTTATTCGCGTTTTTTCACCCGGGCGATGAAAAAAACCGGGCATGTCAATGTTGCAGAACCCTTCAAAGGTCTTTTCACCCAGGGTATGGTTGTGCATGAAACATATCGCGACCATAATGGCTGGGTTTCGCCGGGTGAAGTTCGTATTGAGGAAAAGAATGGCAAGCGTATTGCCACACATTTTTCTACTGGTGAACCGGTAAAAATCGGTTCGATTGAGAAAATGTCAAAATCGAAGAAAAATGTTGTTGATCCTGATGATATTCTGGCTTCTTACGGTGCGGATACAGTGCGCTGGTTCATGCTGTCAGATTCTCCGCCAGAGCGTGATGTTATCTGGTCTGAAACTGGCGTAGAAGGAGCTTATCGTTTTATCCAACGCGTATGGCGTCTGGTTGCCGGCGCTGCTGATGAATTGCATGATATTATGCCTCGTGCAGCGTATGATGGTACTGCCGGAGAAATCTCGAAAGCAGCGCACCGTACACTCAAGGCTGTCGCCGGTGATATTGAAAAACTGACATTCAATCGCGCTGTTGCTCACCTCTATGAGTTGGTCAATATCATGTCTCCGGCGCTTCAGGCCGTTAACAAGGCTGATGCAGATATGAAAGCTGCATTGCGGCAGGCTCTTGATTTTTTTATTGCCATGATTGCGCCGATGATGCCTCATCTGGCCGAAGAATGTCACGCTGCCCTGGGTGGGGAAAAACTGGTGGCTAATTTACCCTGGCCTGTTTTTGATGCTGCGCTGATAATTGATAATGATGTTACAATACCTGTCCAGATTAACGGGAAAAAGCGGGGTGATTTGACAATTGCCCGTGATGCGGATCAGGTTATGATCGAAGAAGCTGTTCTGTCCCTTGATTTTGTTGCCGCCCAACTGGATGGCAAAGCTCCTGGAAAGATTATTATTGTGCCACAAAGGATCGTCAATGTTGTCATTTAACCGTATCGTGAAGGGCATGGCATACAGTGTTATTGCTGGCTTTCTGGCAGTCCTGACGGCCTGTACTGTCCAGCCGCTTTATTCTGGCCGGACAGCTGGAAACAGCCTGTCATACAATGTGATGCCGGATATACACAGCAAATTATCATCCATTGCTATCGACAGCCCGGCCGACCATATGACACAAATGGTGCGCAATCGTTTGATCTACCTGCTTTCTGGAGGTGCAGGTCAACCGGCATCCCCTGCCTACCAGTTGACGTTGAATGTCAATTCATACGTCCGGCGGGCGGTTCGTGTTAATATCGGTAATGACACAGATCGTGAAGGACGGGCTTCGGCCGGTACTGTTATTGCCACTTCCAACTATGTGTTAAAAGATATTCAAGGCAAGCTGTTATTAAAACGTAACCGCTCTATTACGTCTTCATTTGACCGTCCACGACAGGAGTATGCAAACCTGCAAGCTGAGCAGGATGCGAAAAAACGTGCTGCGGAAGAACTGGCAGAGCGGATTTTTCTGTCACTCGCACAGAATTTCGCCCGCCAGTGAAGCAATTTTCAGTAAAAAGCAAGGCGGTTTTGTATCTGCAAAATGCGACAGAAAAGAATTATACTCGTCAGAAGCCTGATAAGCCCGTTTTATTTGCGGGCCGGTTTTCCCGGACGGAAAATCTGGCAGGTAGCTGGAGCAGGATCAGAAACAATATGATCTGTAAGTGAAAGCTGAAAAACAGCCGGATGCCCGCAACATTATAAAACCGGTAATAACATGGCTGGTTAAATGGTCTTGAAATAAAAATACAGCAGAGCATGGCGGGGGACATAGCTCTGCTGTATCAGAATACCTTGCTCGAAAATCAATAAGAAGAATCTCAGAACCAAAGGTATTGGATCAATCTCATCGACCTGCGGGGGGGAAATAGGTCTTAAACGATTGATCTGCCCCTTAATTATTATTATTTATTATATACGTCAATACTTAAAAATTTAGCTCATTAAAAAAATGACGAAAATCTGTAACAGTTTTTGAATGATCTCCCCGTCTGTCTGAAAAGTGTCCTGTTATGGTACAATTATTGTGGTGGTGTGCCGTTTTCCTGTAAAACTTCACCAGCAAGATAAAGCGAACCACAAATCAGCACCAATAATGGTGAAGATGATTCTGCTGTATGGCGGATATTCATCAGAGCATCAGCAACCGATTCAAAATTTTGAGCTTTCAGGCTGACCTTGCGGGCAAATTCCGCCAGGATCGCAGGTGATATGCCGGCATCACTGAAATGAACCGGCACAGTGCATATACAGATTGCAATATCCTTGAATGCAGCCAGATATTGAGCCGCATCCTTGGTGCTGATCATCCCACAGACAAGAATCAGTTTGCGTTTTCTGGTTTCGCATATCTGGCGGATAGATTGTGCTGTTACAACTCCGGCTGCCGGGTTATGTCCGCCATCAAGCCAAAGTTCAGTATCAGGCGACAGCAGATTAACAAGTTTGCCGTTCTCAAGTTTTTGCATTCGTCCGGGCCAGACAGCATTGCTGAGACCACGGGCAATAGCTGATTCCTCAACTTCAAAACCGGCAGCGGAAACAGCCTCAATCGCTGCTGCGGCATTGCTTATCTGAAACGAACCGGTAAGCCGCGGCAAAGGCAGGTTCACAAATCCGTTACGGTTTTGGAACACCATCCGCCCAAGGTTTTCACAGGCCAGGTAATCCTGCCCATAGACTGAAACCGGAGCATTCATCTGCAATGCCTTGTCAATAAGAAGATTACGAACAGTTTCACTTTCCTGCAAGCCGATAACAACCGGAGATTCCTTTTTGATGATGCCGGCCTTTTCCGCTGCAATATCTTCCACCCGTTCACCAAGAAATGACTGGTGATCAAGAGAAACCGGCATAATCAGGGATGCTGCCGGTTTTACAATCACATTGGTGGCATCAAAACGGCCACCCAGACCGACTTCTATAATAGCGGCATCTGCCGGATGTTCTGAAAACAGCAAAAAAGCGGCAACCGTCAGAATTTCAAACACAGTAACCGGCTGTCCGTCATTTGCGACAGAAACGCGCTCCAGCACATCCGCAAGGCTGTCATCATCAATGAAACGTCCGCCACCCTTAAATCCGATCCGGTAGCGTTCACGCCAGTGCACAAGATGAGGAGAGGTATGCACATGTACCCGATAGCCCGCAGCTTCCAGAATTGCCCGCGAAAAAGCACTTGCCGAGCCTTTGCCATTGGTTCCGGCAATGTGAATGACCGGAGGTATGCTCAGATGAGGATTGCCAGATACCTCCAACACTCGTTTTATCCGTTCAAGCGATAGATCAACACTCCTGGGATGAAGATTCAACAGGTCTTCGATACGTTGTTCGGCCGTTTTCAACATCAATCCGGCTATTTTCTTTTTGTTGATGAATGGTTTTTCGTCCTGGCGCTGCCCGCATCCGGCACATGAGCAGACCACTTCATCATAAGCCGTAAGAGCCGTGCAATGGTTTCTTTCATTTCCAGGCGGGGAACAACCATATCCACCATACCATGCCCTTTGAGATATTCGGCACTCTGAAAACCTTCCGGCAAGGTTTCGCGGATTGTCTGCTGTATAACACGTGCTCCGGCAAAACCAATTGTTGCTCCCGGTTCAGCAATGTGGACATCTCCCAGCATGGCATAAGATGCTGAAACGCCACCCGTTGTCGGGTTGGTCAGAACGACAATATACGGAAGGCTGGCTTCTTTCATCATTTCAACAGCAACAGTTGTTCTGGGCATCTGCATGAGGGACAGGATACCTTCCTGCATACGTGCGCCCCCTGATGCAGTAAACAAAACAAGCGGGCGCTTTTCAGCAATTGCAGTTTCAAATCCTTTGATGATTGCCTCGCCGGCGCCCATGCCAAGCGATCCGCCCATAAAAGTAAAATCCTGGACGGTTGCAATAATCGGCAAACCTTCTATTGTCCCGCGCGCATTGATAACAGCATCTTCCATGCCGGTGCGGGAGCGATAATCCTTGAGCCGGTCAACATAGCGTTTTTCATCACGGAATTTCAAGGGATCAACAGGCACCTTGGGATTTTCAACAAGTTCATATTTTCCACCGTCAAAAAAATGCCGCAACCGGTCCTTGCCAGGAATACGCATATGATAACCAGATGATAAAATAACATACTGGTTTTCTTCCAAATCTTTGTGAAACACCATTTCGCCACTGACGGGATCCTTAATCCAGAGATTTTCCGGCATTTCCCTGCGGCCGAACATGGAATTGATTTTGGGACGGACAAAATTCGTTATCCAGTTCATAGGCTATGCTTTCTCTTTCCATTTCAGAGCATCAGATTGCCCGATTATTTTGTCCGGCATTACACAAATGCGGTAAAAAGATACCAACACAAAATACGGTAATGCCTGTCTTTCCGGATGCACAACCGCCTCAATTCTCTGATCATCAAACAATATTCAATTTAGGGCGCTCAATTTGATGTATCAAATCAAATACCCTGTTTCCTTGTTTTGTCGGATTATCTGCTGACGTCAAATGTGTCATTTGATTGCAAAATACACTTTCCTGTTGGTTATATTCTTGCGAATGTCAAATATGCCATTCAACAGCAAAATGCTCTGTCATATCCAGCAACCCGATATATTTCTCTATTTGTTCCGTCCGAAATCCGATACCGCTTTTTCATCCCGCAATTTACAGGTTTGAGTACAGGTCACGGACAAGATCACCAACCACTTTGACCGGGTTTCCTTTTATTTGTCCTTTGCTGTCAAGTGTTGATGCGATTGCATTGACAATTGCTGTTCCCACGACGACACCATCAGCTGTTTCACTGGCTTTTGCTGCCTGAGCGCCTGTTTTTATACCAAATCCAACGGCAACAGGTAAAGCTGTATGTGCTTTTATCCGTCTGACCGACATTGCCACATCTGAAAAGTCAGTTAAAACCTGCCCGGTAATGCCGGTCATGGAAACATAATAGACAAAGCCCGAAGCATTCTGAAGTACTGTGGACAAGCGTCTGTCATCCGTTGTCGGTGTGGCCAGCCGGATAAAGCTGATACCAGCCTGCAGGGCAGGGATGCAAAGTTCCTGATCCATTTCAGGAGGCAGATCCACCACCAGAAGACCATCTATGCCTGCAACCCTGGCATCCTGCAAAAAACGCTCGACGCCGTAAACACAGATCGGGTTATAATATCCCATCAGAACAACCGGCGTGGCATCATCATTTTTGCGAAATTCATAAACCATGCTGATAGTTTTTTGCAGTGTCTGGCCGCCTTCAAGTGCCCGTAATCCCGCTGCCTGAATAGCCGGGCCGTCTGCCATCGGATCAGAAAAAGGCATGCCCAGTTCAATAACATCCGCTCCGGCCTGCGGCAATATTTTCATAATTTCAAGCGCTGTCGCATAATCCGGGTCACCAGCCATGATATAGGTTATCAGGGCTGTCCGGCTTTCATCCCTGAGGGCAGCAAATTTCTGATCAATACGTGCAGTCATTCCATTTCCTCAAAGCACACATGCATATCCATGCCAAGCAGCTTTCCAACCGTGTGGATATCTTTGTCACCCCGGCCGGAAAGATTAACAACGATCACTTTGTCCTTACCCATTTTCGGCGCTCTTTTAACAGCTTCAGCAATGGCATGGGATGATTCAAGAGCAGGAATGATGCCCTCAACACGCGTTATAAGCTGAAATGCTTCCAGTGCTTCATGATCAAGGACAGGCACATACTCCACGCGGCCTGTATCTTTGAGCCAGGCGTGTTCGGGGCCGACACCGGGATAATCAAGTCCGGCAGATACCGAATGGCCATCCCGGATCTGTCCGTCTTCATCCTGCAGGAGATAGGTACGGTTACCATGCAACACGCCAGGGCTGCCGGCTGTCATGGAAGCACAGTGCTCTTGCGTACTTAATCCCAGGCCGCCGGCCTCGACGCCGATAATATTGACATGGCTTTCATCAAGAAAAGGATGAAACAGGCCAATGGCATTGGAACCGCCGCCCACAGCAGCGATGATCATATCAGGCAGACGGCCTTCCTGTTCAAGAATCTGGCGGTGTACTTCCTCACCAATCACAGACTGGAAATTTCGCACCATTTCCGGATAGGGATGGGGACCGGCTGCCGTTCCGATCAGGTAGTATGTATTTCTGACATTGCTTACCCAATCACGCAGTGCTTCATTCATAGCATCTTTCAATGTTCCATGTCCGGTTGTAACAGGTTTGACCGTTGCACCAAGCAGATTCATACGGAAAACATTGGATTTCTGACGCTCAACATCGGTTGCCCCCATGTAGATGACACAGGGAAAATCAAAACGGGCAGCCACAGTTGCTGTGGCAACACCATGTTGTCCAGCACCTGTTTCTGCAATAATGCGGGTTTTTCCCATCCGGCGGGCAAGCAGAATCTGACCAAGACAGTTATTGATCTTATGGCTGCCGGTATGGTTCAGGTCTTCGCGTTTCAGATAAATTCTGGCTCCCTTCAGATGCTCGCTCAGCCGCTCGGCATAGTAGAGTTTTGAAGGACGGCCTGCGTAATGGGTGGAAAGTTTTGCAAGTTCCATTTTGAATTGTGAATCCTTGCAGGCTGTTGCATAGGCTTCCTGCAATTCGAGAATCAGCGGCATCAGGGTTTCTGAAACAAATCGTCCGCCAAAAATACCGAACATGCCTGCTTCATCAGGTCCGTTCCGGTAGGAATTCAGTTCAGCCGGTTGATTCACATTATACTCCATCCTGTTGCTTTACACTGTTGCAGGCGTCTGATACAGCCTCAAGAAAGGTCTTGATCAGGTGAACATCCTTTACACCCGGTTCTGTTTCCACTCCCGAGGAAACATCAATACCCAGCGCCCGGGTCGCTGCAAGGGCTTCGGCAACGTTATCTGCTCTTAAACCTCCCGAAAGCATGTAATCCGTTCTCTCGTCAAGTGCATCAAGCACATGCCAGTCAAAAGAGGTACCGTTACCCCCTGGAAGAATGGCGCCTTTCGGTGCCCTGGCATCAAAAAGTATCCGGTCAGCAATGCCCTGGTAAGGCACAATATTCTGTAAATCTGATTTATTGTGAACGGCAATGGCTTTCATAACCGGAAGCTTGTACCGGTTTTTGATTTCTGCGACCCGGCGCGGTGTTTCTGCCCCGTGCAACTGGAGCAAATCAGGTTTTATCAGGTAGGTAATTTCATCAAGCAGCATATTATCGGCATTAACCGTGACGGCAACAACCCGGGCACGTCCGTTGATATTATCACACAGGGATGCGGCAAGTGGCAAACTGATATTGCGCGGGCTTTTTCTGAAAAAAACAAAACCAAGATGGCTGGCACCGTTTGCCACTGCCGTATCAAGGGCCTCCCGCGTTTTCAGCCCGCAAATCTTGATATCCAATGTCATGGTGCTGTCTTCTCATAAAACAGCAGTCTTGTCGAGATTAAGGAAAAATTTGTTTTCGTTTGTTGCTGCCGGAAAGAAATTTATGCAGGTGCGCTATTATTGCAACAGCAAAAAAGCAGTGTGACCCGGTCAGCAAAAAAGCAAGGCGGTTATAAAACAGTAAAAGCATGCTGTCTGTGACATGCGCAAACCTGTGCTGATGGCTTGAAACAGGCAGCGCGAATTCAGAATATTCACGTCCCGATAAATATCCGTTAATGACAGGAAAGGCGGCCATATTGATATCTGGGCACAAAAAGCAGGACAAGGATGATCAAATTTCCTGCAATATTTTTAAGGCCGGAAACTGGCAAAAAATTATGATCAAACATTCATGCGGCCTGGCCTGGTTTTTGGTCAGGATAATCTTTTTTTCTGATGATTTCAGCAACTTCATCTGTCAAAAACCGGCACAGCCGCAAGCCAGAAATTGGAAAAAAGTGCCAAAGACACCACGCCTCCATTCAGGGATAACAGGCATGAAATCGCTGATCCATGATCAGCAATAGCTTGAAAACAATTCCTGCACAGCAAACCAGAAAAGAGCGGGCAGAATAACCGCAAGCCTCCGACGAGGCCATAACGTTCAGCGGAATTACGGTATTTCAAGGCGTTTCAGAACAAGGGAAACAGCGTTAGTAATTATAAGATAAGAAGAGACAGTTCGGAAAAAGGAACAGGATGTCCGGAGTTTGCCGGAAATGCTGTCTGATAAAAAAGCCAGACGATTTTCATACGCATTCATGCAAGAATTCGAAGCATGTTCGGACAGGTTAAAACAGGATCAGGAAACAGCCCAGCGGACTGCTTCCCTGCACAGACATCTTACATTTTTCCTGAAAATACTCTGGGCAGTTCTGCTTTCGACAGAATCAAAATATAAAAAATACCTGCTGTAAAAAAGCAACAGATATCTGAAAATAACAACCGGATACAAAAAAGAGCTTTCGTATTTGTTTCAGAACCCGGAAAGATAAAACACTTTGAAAAAACTAGGTTTCGCGGCGACAGACCTTGCGCGCAATTATCGGGATATCAGCTCTGCAGATACCCAGATCGTCCAGTTCATGGGCTGAAAGTTTACTCAATTCATTGACTGTCGCACGATACCGGCGCCACTTGTTGAAAGAGCGGATCAGATTCATCTCAGTTCACCTTTGCTTTCAATTTTCTCTTGCGAGATAAGGTAAGGCTGCAACCATAGAATGAGGAGTAAAAACTTTGCATAGCTGCATTGCAAAAGCAGATATGAAAAACTCTTTTTCGTCATAATTTATTCATTATTTAAAAAATGAGCAGAATTTAAATTAAAAACAGACCTGATAAAACTTCAAGGCTGAAATATGTTTATTCAAATCCAACCTCGAAGATTCTCTCATTATCAATAATCGGAATATCAGAAAACTGCTTTCCATCAAGCTTGACTATGCGTTTGTCTGTATAATTAATAAGTTCATTCATTTCCATTTTTCCTTCTATTAAGCGTTACGGTTTTTCTTTACAATTTCTTTTATTGACGGATGATTAAGAAACTCATCATCATCCAAACCCAATTGATTTAATAGTTGATGCGATAACATCAATTGAGGGTTTATTAACCGATCTGAAGATACTTCCGTCGGCAAGTACAACAGAGTAAAAATTCAACGTTCTGGTAATCATTATTATAGTCCTTCAAAAGTTATTCCGCAGAATAAGCACACTTTTTTGCATCTTCAACTGTTAAAGTGCAGGTATTCAGCCGGTCCCGCTATTTCTGAAAATCAGTTTCCACTTTCGGGAAATTGCTCTTTTCTGTTTTTATATCTTTCATAAGCGTCCTTGAGGTGCCTCTCACAATCCTCTCTGTCCGGTTCCATAACCGGGCCTGT
>Ga0154004_1000021_pt1 | contig 48317 bp, 41 predicted proteins | sample TSFL088MetaG_FD_104727 | JGI IMG/M metagenome (GOLD analysis project Ga0154004, IMG submission 104727) | Attine ant fungus gardens microbial communities from Florida, USA - TSFL088 MetaG | ecosystem: Host-associated > Fungi > Mycelium > Unclassified | place: USA: Florida, Lake Talquin State... | reverse complement strand
ACCGATAAACCTGAAAAAACCGCAAAGCTTCCAGTGAGTGTGACACCGCGCAATTAATCTAGCTCTTCGCCGACATACGGCCGGCAAGCACCACAATGCGATGCGTCAAATCTTCAAGCCTTGCAGTAATGGCGCGTTCATATTCTGTTGCCTGGCTGGCAGTTGTTTCACGGGCGGTATGGAGTGCCCTGTTTTCTTCTTCAAGATTTGCATAACGTTTTTCTAATTCGTTCATTTCATCCATCACCATAATTCCCGCCATAACAGAAAGGCGATGGTCGCCGATTTCACCAAAGGAAGATTTTAGATGGCTGATATAGCGGTCAAACTTTCGGGCAAGGCCGGCAAGATGGTCTTCCTGTCCTTCATCACAGGCCATGCGATATGTTTTTCCGTCAATGGTTACCATTACTGTTGCCATGGCATTTCCTCTATCGTTCAATAACTGCCCTGATCGTCTCCATTGTGGTAATCAGCCGGCGGGAAACTTCCTTGTTTGCCAGTTCAAGCCGCTCTGCCCGCGCTTCACTGTTATCAAGCTCCTGTGCAAGGCGTGAGCGGTCAGCATTCATGCGCTGCACCTCTTCTTCAATCTCAGCAGACTGGGCAAGGTTTTCAAGGCGTGTTGTCATGGTGCTTTCCAGCACATTCAGTGCCCTGTCTATACGTTCAAATGCCTGATCAAGAGAAATTTCAGTTGCCATGACGTCTTGAAACTCCGCTTTAACCTGTTGAACCTGTTTATGTCAGCCGATTCGGCCGGCACATTCAAAATTACCTGATGTGATTATTAGTCGGCGATTCTGTCTGTTGCAAGAAATTCACCGGAACAGCCTGTTGAAAGCAGGAATTTATTGACTCTGTTGACCCAAATGTTATTTGTCGAAGACAATGCATATTTGCATTGCCAGTGATTTCCCAGAGCCATCGAAGTAAATTATGAAGAATTCCAAAAAACAAAATCAGATGGCCAATGCCATTCGTTTTCTTTCTATTGACGCCATTGAAAAGGCAGATTCAGGCCATCCGGGTCTGCCGATGGGAGCGGCAGATATTGCAACAGTGCTTTATACACGCTTCATGTCGCATAATCCCAAAAAGCCCGACTGGCCAAACAGGGATCGTTTTGTTCTTTCTGCCGGCCACGGTTCCATGCTGCTTTATTCATTGCTGTATCTGACAGGTTATGAGGATATCACGCTGGATCAGATCAAGGATTTCCGCCAGCTTGGCGCCCGGACTGCCGGCCATCCCGAATATGGATATGCCGCCGGCATTGAAACAACCACCGGGCCGCTTGGTCAGGGGCTTGCCAATGCTGTTGGTATGGCTGTCGGTGAACGGCTGATGAATAACCGTTTTGGCGATCTGATTGACCATTATACCTATGTGCTTGCCGGTGATGGTTGCCTGATGGAGGGCATCAGCCAGGAGGCGATTTCAATTGCCGGACATTTGAAGCTTAACAAGCTCATTGTTTTCTGGGATGACAACAATATCTCCATTGATGGTGAGATAAGCTTGGCTGACAATACGGATCAGTGTGCCCGTTTTGCTGCTTGTGGCTGGAATACGATCAGGGTTGATGGCCATGATCAGGAAGCAATCAGCAAGGCGATTGAAAAAGCACATCAGTCAAAGAAACCAACGCTGATTGCCTGTAAAACCATCATAGGTTTTGGTTCGCCACACAAGGCCGGCACAAACAGGGTGCATGGTTCACCACTTGGGGCAGGTGAAGCGGCTGCCACCCGTGAAGCATTGAAATGGGATGCACCGCCTTTCGTTGTCCCTGCTGAAATTCTTGATAACTGGCGGCTTGCGGGCCTGAATGCTGCGAAAAAACATGTCGAATGGGATAAAAGGTTTGAAGCGCTGGATGTTGATCGGCGTGCAGAGTTTGAGCGTCTTGTGCGGGGTGATCTGCCAGGTACTTTTGATGCCGCTATAAACCGGTATAAAAAGGAACTGGCTGCCGGGCGGCCGGAGGTTGCGACACGTAAGGCTTCGGAAATGGCACTTGAGGTTATCAACGCAATTGTGCCTGAAACCATTGGCGGTTCGGCTGATCTGACAGGGTCGAACAATGTCAGGACGAGCCAGATGGCCAGTATTACCTGCCAGGATTTTTCGGGCCGCTATATTCATTACGGTATCCGTGAACATGCCATGGGCGCAATGATGAACGGGCTTGCCCTTTATGGCGGCATCATTCCTTATTCGGGAACATTTCTGTGTTTTTCCGATTATGCGCGTCCAGCCATGCGGCTTTCATCGTTGATGGGCCTGCGTGTCATTTATGTGATGACGCATGATTCTATTGGCCTTGGTGAAGATGGGCCGACCCATCAGCCGGTTGAACATCTGGCAGGTTTGCGGGCTATTCCGAATCATCTGGTTTTTCGTCCTGCTGATGCGACAGAAACGGCTGAATGCTGGGAACTCGCCTTACAGTCCAGAAAGGCGCCTTCAACCCTTGTGCTGACACGGCAGAATTTGCCATGCCTGCGCCAGGAATATGAGCGCGACAATCTTTGTGAGTTTGGCGCTTATGAACTTGAAACAGCAAGCGATGAGGCGAAAGTGACAATTTTTTCCAGCGGTTCGGAGGTAAGCATCGCTGTTGCTGCCCGTAAAATTCTTGAAGGGAAGGGCATTGCAACACGTGTTGTTTCTGTCCCCTGCTTTGAGCTTTTTGAAGCGCAAAAGGAGTCTTACCGCAAGGCGCTGATCGGTTTTGCGCCTGTTAAGATTGCAGTGGAGGCAGCAATCCGTCAAGGCTGGGACAGGTTTATCGGTATAGATGGTATCTTTATCGGCATGCATGGTTTTGGTGCCAGCGGCCCGATTGAAGCGCTTTATCTGCATTTTGGCATTACAGCGGAGGCTGTCGTCAGCGCAGCTGAAGCAAAACTTGGATAGATGTTTTGATATTTAATGTTGATTGAAAGAGAATTAATGACCCAAGTCTTTATTTTATCACATTATTTTGTCTGTTTCGATGAGTTTGTCGATATGTGAGATTTTTTAACAGGAGAAGAATCATGACAGTACGGGTAGCGATTAATGGATTTGGCCGTATTGGCCGCAATATTTTGCGTGCCGTTATTGAAAGTGGCCGCCGCGATATTGAGATTGTTGCCATTAACGATCTTGGGCCTGTTGAAACCAACGCCCATCTTTTGCGCTATGATTCGATACATGGCCGTTTCCCGGGAGAGATCAGGGTTTCCGGTGATACGATTGATGCCGGGCATGGCCCAATCAAGGTTTATGCCGTACGCAACCCGGAAGAGTTGCCATGGAAAGCAGAAGGAGTGGATATCGTACTGGAATGCACAGGCATTTTCACCAGGCGTGAGCAGGCAGCGGCCCATCTTGCAGCCGGTGCAAAACGCGTAATTATTTCAGCACCTTCAGATGGTGCCGACCTGACAGTTGTTTATGGCGTCAACCATGACAAATTGAAAAAAGAGCATGAGGTTATCTCTAATGCCTCCTGTACCACCAATTGTCTGGCACCTGTTGCCAAGGTATTGAATGATGCAATCGGGATTGAAAAAGGTTTCATGACCACGATTCATTCTTATACAGGTGATCAACCGACACTTGATACCATGCACAAGGATCTTTATCGCGCCCGCGCGGCAGCATTGTCGATGATCCCGACCTCGACAGGTGCTGCCAAGGCTGTGGGTCTGGTATTGCCAGAGCTCAGGGGGCTTCTTGATGGGGTCGCTATCCGTGTGCCGACACCGAATGTTTCGGTCGTGGATCTCAGCTTTATTGCCAGACGGACGACAACGGCTGAAGAAATTAACGAAGTGATCCGCACGGCGGCTAATGGTAAACTCAGAGATATTCTCGGATTTACAGATGAGAAGCTTGTAAGCCATGATTTCAATCATGATATGCGTTCTTCTGTTTTTCATATGGATCAGACCAAAGTTCTGGATGGCACATTTTGCCGTATTCTTTCCTGGTATGATAATGAATGGGGTTTCTCCAACCGTATGAGCGATACAGCTGTCGCGTTTGCAAAGGTAATATGAATATGCAAAATCTGTTTGCCCGGTATGTTGCAGGAGACAAAGAGGTGCAGACGGGTTTGCGTGTGAAGGCCGGAGCATTTTGCAGTCAGATGCAACATCTGGCGTCCGCAACAATGCGGCTGATCAAGGGAAATGCATTTTGCAGTCAGATGCAACATCTGGCGCATGCGGTTTCACGACAGACAAGAAGATCGAAGCGCTTCCGATTTGATACAGTCAGATCGGAAATGCTCTGGAAAGAATGGCATTCACGGCAGGAGCTTTTGTTACCGGATGAATGCTTTTTTGTCAGGTGTTATTTCAGAGAACAGGTGACATTGAAATTGCCGCTTCCTGTAACTGTACGGGTAAGGCAGGCAATCTGGCAGGAATAATTTTTCCGGGAAACATGTTGTTTCCAGAATGTTTACAGAAGGAAAAGCTCATGAAATTTCATACGCTTGATAATATTGATGTAAAATCCAGGCGTGTTTTGCTGCGTGTGGATCTGAATGTTCCTGTGACAGATGGCAAGGTGACGGATATAACACGTATTGAGCGGGTTAAGCCGACAATTGAAGAATTATCCCGGAAAGGGGCCAGGGTAATTTTGCTTGCCCATTTCGGCCGTCCGGAAGGTAAGGTTACTGCTCAGGATTCATTGAAGATAGTTGTCAAGGTGATAGAAAAGGTACTGGATCATTCTGTTCATTTTGCTGAAGATTGTATTGGCGACAAAGCGCGGGCAGCCATAGCGGCGATGAAGGGCGGGGATGTTCTTCTTCTTGAAAATACCCGTTTCCATGCCGGTGAAGAAAAAAACGATCCTGAATTTGTCAAAGCACTTGCCGTTAATGGCGACATTTATGTTAATGATGCTTTTTCTGTTGCCCATCGCGCCCATGCCTCGACTGAGGGGCTGGCACATCTTTTGCCGGCTTGCGCCGGGCGATCGATGCAGGCTGAACTGGAAGCGCTGGAAAAAGGGCTTGGCGATCCGGAACATCCGGTTGTGGCTATCGTTGGCGGTGCCAAGGTTTCAACCAAGATCGACCTTCTGAACAATCTGATCGGAAAAGTGGATGCACTGGTGATCGGCGGCGGTATGGCTAATACATTTCTTGCAGCACAGGGTATGGATATTGGTAGATCATTATGCGAGCATGAACTGGCTGATACGGCGCGTGCTGTTATGGCAAAGGCCAAAGCGGAAAATTGTACAATCATTTTGCCTGTTGATGCTGTCGTTGCTTATCATTTTGAGGCGAATGCGCCAAACCAGCATTATGGCGTTGAGGCAATTCCTTCTGACGGAATGATCCTTGATGTAGGGGATCGTTCGGTAGCACGCATCAAGGGCGCGATTGATGAGGCAGAAACGCTTGTCTGGAACGGGCCGCTTGGTGCCTTCGAGCTTCATCCGTTTGATCAGGGCACAGTTGCAGCGGCAAAGCAGGCTGCTGAGCGTACCAGAATGGGCAAGCTTGTTTCGGTTGCCGGAGGGGGCGATACGATAGCGGCGCTTAATCATGCCGGAGTTGCGCAGGACTTCACTTATCTTTCGACAGCCGGCGGTGCGTTTCTTGAATGGATGGAAGGCAAGCCGCTTCCCGGTGTGGTTGCTCTGGGATATTAGGAGACCATAATCCGCGACATGAAATATTTTAAATTGGAAGCAGACTTTGACCAGGTCTTTGGGGAAAGAAAGGAGCTTACAGATGACTGAGCGTCTTGAAGATATTGCCCATGCTATGATAGCGGCAGGCAAGGGCATTCTTGCAGCTGATGAGAGTCCGGGCACGATCAAAAAGCATTTTGATATCATTCATCTGGAATCGACGGAAGAAAACCGCCGTGATTACCGCGAAATGCTGTTTTCATCCCGGGATGCAGTGAGCGAATATATTTCGGGTGTTATTCTTTATGATGAAACCATTCGTCAGAAAGCGTCAGATGGTTCTTTTCTGATAGATATCCTGAAAGCGGCCGGCAGCATTCCCGGTATCAAGGTTGATGCTGGCGCAAAGCCACTGGCAGGTTTTCCTGGTGAAACTGTTACAGAAGGGCTTGACGGATTGCGCGGCCGTTTACAGGAGTATTATGGGCTTGGCGCCCGTTTTGCCAAGTGGCGCGGTGTGATTGCCATTGACAGGACACAACTGCCGACGGCAGGCGCGGTGAAGCAAAATGCTTATACACTGGCCCGTTATGCCGCGCTGTGCCAGGAAGCCGGCATTGTGCCGATTGTTGAGCCGGAAGTTTTGATGGACGGTAACCCGGGGGATCATTCAATTGATCGCTGTTATGATGTGACGAAATATGTACTGAATGAAGTGTTCACAGCCCTGTGTGAGGCCCGTGTCAAACTTGAAGGCATGATTTTGAAGCCGAATATGGTGATTGACGGCAAGAATGCACGCCATGCTTCAGTGGAAGAAGTAGCTGAAAAGACTGTGCGGTGCCTGAAAGAAACTGTTCCTGCTGCTGTGCCGGGGATTGCCTTCCTTTCTGGAGGGCAGCCGGATGAAGAAGCGACAGCGCATCTCTCGGCAATGAATGCAATCGGAGTGCTTCCGTGGGTGCTTACTTTCTCCTATGGACGGGCGCTTCAGGCAGCGGCGATGAAGGCATGGGGCGGTAAACGCGAAAATGTCGCCGCCGGGCAGCGCGCTTTTTCTCACCGTGCGAAGATGAACTGTCTTGCTGCATTGGGCAAATGGTCGGTGAATGAAGAAAGAGCAGCTTGAAATTCTGTATTTCAGCTAAATGAAGTCTCTTCCGGCAGGCATGAGTTTTCCGGGAGAGGGCATTTGTGCCAGCCAGGGGGAGGATGGTGGGCATGGTTGCGGCATAAAGAATACCCGGAGCGGTAAAATTTTAATTCACATGCAGGCTGTTTGGGTTGTAACGAAGTTTTAACGATAACAATGCACAGATACCCGCCATGCACTTACCGCATTGATTGCAGGGTTCGGCCTTTGTTTCACCAAATTTGAGCGTCAGAAGGAAGACTGTATGTGCGTAAGATATAGTGTAGTCTGATCTGCTCAATATACTGGACTGAAAGGTTTTTATCCGGTCGGGGTTGGAAATTGCATTTATTTTATCTGATAGAGTTTCGGATATATGAATTTGAGGATTAATGAAACATGCCAGGTATAGAACTTGCTTCTCCCGGTTCTGATGTGACGATTTTCGGTTTGTTCATGCAGGCAAATCTGATCGTAAAGCTTGTTATGCTTGGCTTGCTTGCTGCTTCTGTCTGGTGTTGGGCAGTGATTATCGACAAACTTGTCAGCTATGGTAATGCCCGTCGCGCTATCAGGAAATTTGAAAAAATGTTCTGGTCCGGCCAGTCGCTTGAAGAATTATACCACAAACTGGATGATCACCGCGTTTCTGGAATGAGTGCTATCTTTATAGCAGCAATGCGAGAATGGAAGAAATCTTTTGAAAAGGGCGCCCGTTCGCCGACTGGTTTGCAGATGCGTATTGACCGGGCCATGAATGTTGCGTTGGCCCGTGAGACCGACCGTATGGAAGCGCGCCTCGGTTTTCTGGCTACGGTTGGTTCTGCTGCGCCGTTTGTTGGTCTGTTCGGTACGGTTATTGGTATTATGACATCGTTCCAGTCTATTGCGGCGTCCAGGAATACAAGTCTTGCGGTCGTTGCGCCTGGTATTGCAGAGGCATTGCTGGCAACCGCAATCGGGCTGCTTGCTGCAATTCCGGCGGTCATTGCCTACAACAAACTGTCGGGTGATGTGAACAAGATCAGTACCCAGCTTGAAAGCTTTGCAGATGAATTTTCCGGTATTCTGTCGCGGCAGATTGATGAGCGTCTGACTGTGCGTCAGAGGAAATCCTGAAGGCATTTTACAGTCAAATGGCACATTTGACGCCCGCAACAATGTGACCAGCAAAGGAATGTATTTTGCAGTCTGATGAAACATTTGATGTCGGCAATAATGCGGTGAAACAAAGATTTGGGTCATTTGATTTGATGCAGCAAAAATCGAAAATGATCCGGGCATATCATTGGACAGGGAAATAAACCGTGGGAATGTCGGTCGGAAATATAGGAAAAAAAGACAGCAAACGCCGCCGTCCGGGCAGGCATGGCCTGATGAGCGAGATCAATGTGACACCGTTTGTTGATGTTATGCTTGTGCTTCTTATCGTTTTTATGGTATCGGCGCCGCTGCTTGTCAATGGTGTGCCACTTGATCTTCCGGAAACATCGGCCGGTGCGCTTAATGCTGATACTGAGCCGCTGACTGTATCTGTTGGTGAAGATGGCAGAATTGCTATCAAGGAAGAATATTACCCGCGTGAGGAATTTGCTGCCCGGCTGAAGGCTGTGGGCGGTGCAACGCCGGAGGGCTTCAGACAACGTATTGTCGTACGGGGTGCAAAAGCCGCCAATTATGGTCAAGTGCTTGATATTCTGGCTCTGATACAACAGGCCGGTTTTAATAATGTCGCCTTGGCAAGTGTTCCTGTGCGGGGCGGATAGACGGCGATGAAGACGGGTCTTATCACATCAACAGCCATGCATGCTGTGGCTCTGGGATTGGGGCTGCTTTCTTTTTCTTCTCCTGTTCCGTTTAATGCGGCGCAGACAGAAGCATTGCCTGTTTTACTGGTACCGCTGAGTGATGAAATGTCGATCCGGAAAGGTGATCTGACGGCTGCCAAAACGGAAAAGCCGGCTCCCAAGCCGACAACAAAGCCGCAGGAAAAGCCGGATGCGGAAAATGTCGGTGAAGGTAAGATTGATACAAAAATGCCTTTAAAGCCGCAGGAAAAGCCACGTGAAGTAAAAGCAACACCGCCGCCAGGCACGCCGGATGCAAAATCTGATATAATGCCGCAGGAAAAGCCTGTTGAAAAGCCGATCGAGCAGGCTGAGCGGGAACCGGCTGCATTGCCGCCTCGGCCGGAAGAGCCGGCTTCTGAACCGGCACTGCCGGAAAAAGTGCCCGATAACAGTAAGGCGCAGGCCGCAGAAGTTTCGCCGAAATCTGAGCCGCCGCAGGAAAAGCCTGTTGAAAAGCCGATCGAGCAGGCTGAGCGGAAACCGGCTGCACTGCCGCCTCGGCCGGAAGAGCCGGCTTCTGAACCGGCACTGCCGGAAAAAGTGCCATTACCGGATGCCAAACCTCAGCAGGTTGCCAAAACAACCAGGCACAAACCAAAGGAAGAGGCAAGGCAATCTGCTTCCTCAGTCAGAGGGGACTCTGTCGAGGATATTCTGGCTATGGCTGATGATGCTCTTGTCGATAAAACGAAAACGCAAGGCGGTGGTGCGAAACGCAGTGAAGAACCGGCAGCCTTTGGCAGCACAAAGGATGTCGGCAATGATTCTTTTCAGCAGACATTGAACAATATTATCGGCAGTTGTGTGCAGAGGAACTGGAACCTGGCTGCAATCAATGGCAGTACAGCTTATGATTTGCGTGTCGTTGTAAATTTCAGGCTAAATCAGGATGGCTCACTTGACGGAGAGCCGGATCTGGCACCAACTGGCGGTGATGATGCACAGCGTGGGATTATTTCTGTTCAGGCACGTGAAGCTCTCAAGAAATGCGCGCCTTTTGCCTTGCCTGCCGACAGGTATAATCAGTGGCATAATGTGACAATCAATATGAAAGCTTATCGGGATTAATGCCTTGTGCGCATTTTGTATGCACTTCGGTTTTTTTTACAGGTGATGTTCTGTATTTTGGAAAACATGGCCAGGTGCCGGTTGAAAGGTTGGGTTTGAATATGAAGCAATTGGCAAGACATTTTGTTATATTGCCGTTCATGACATTTGCCATGATTGCAGGTGCGCTGTTGCCAGTGCGTGCGCAGGCAGTGGTTGATGTGACAGGCGGTAATTTTAACCCTGTTCCCGTTGCCATCACTGATTTTTTATCCGACGATGATGTGGGGCCGAAGATTACATCTGTTGTTGCCGCTGATCTTGAGCGCTCCGGTCTTTTTAAACCGATTGACAAAACCGCCTTTCTTGAACGGATTATCAACCCTGATGTTCAGCCGCGTTTCAACGATTGGCAGCAGATCGGTGCTCAGGGACTTGTAGCCGGACGTGTTATGCAGGAAGCAGATGGCCGCCTGCGTGTTGAGTTTCGCCTGTGGGATATTTATGGCAGAAAGCCGCTGGAGGGCAGGCAATTCTATGCCACACGGGAATCCTGGCGACGTGTTGCCCATATTATTGCCGATGCTGTTTACCAGAAAATGACAGGTGAGAAAGGTTATTTTGATACACGTATCGTTTTCGTCGATGAAACAGGTCCGCGCAACGCTCGTATCAAGCGGCTTGCCATCATGGATCAGGATGGTGCAAATCTGCATTATCTTTCCGATGGTCAGGAAATGGTTCTGACACCGCGTTTTTCACCAACCCAGCAGGAAATCACCTATATGGCATTTACCGGTAATACGCCGCGTGTCTATCTCCAACGGATGGATGTGGCCCAGCGTGAGCTTGTCGGGAAATTTCCCAATATGACCATCGCGCCGCGTTTTTCGCCTGACGGGCAAAAGGTTATCATGAGCTTGCTGCAGGATAACGGCAGTGCCAATATCTATGCGATGGATCTGCGCTCGCGGACGACAACACGGCTTACCTCGACCCCTGCCATTGATACGGCAGCATCCTATTCGCCTGATGGCAGCAAGGTTGTTTTTGAATCCGATCGCGGCGGACGCCAACAGATTTATGTTATGAATACCGACGGCTCCGGGCCGCAGCGCATTTCTTCTGGTGATGGCAGCTATTCAACACCGGTCTGGTCACCGCGGGGGGATTATATTGCCTTCACCAAACAACTGGAGGGTCAGTTTTCCATTGGGGTGATGCGTCCGGATGGTTCAGGTGAACGTTTGCTGACATCGGGTTTTCATAATGAGGGGCCGACATGGGCGCCTAACGGGCGGGTTATCATGTTTTTCCGGCAGAATCCGGGGCAGGGGCCAAAGATTTATACCATTGATATCACCGGCCGTAATGAGCGCCGGCTGCCAACCCCGAATGATGCTTCTGATCCGGCGTGGTCACCGCTGCTTGATTGATGGTTGCGGAATATTTAAAAAACGCAGTTGTTAATGATTTGTTAATCAAGATTGTTGAAGAGGTTTTAAGAAAACAGGGATAAACCTGTTTTCGTCAATCATTCAATCAGGGAGTATCGGTTTATGTGCCGTTTCCAGAAGATCGCTCGCAATCCGGTTAGTGTTGCACTTTTTTTTTCATTGACCCTTGCCGGATGCGCGTCCGGGAATGGAAGGTTCGGCTCTGGTCAGCCTGGTTTTAATGCGCAGCCGGGAACACCGCAGGATTTCACTGTCAATGTTGGCGATCGTGTGTTTTTTGATCTTGATTCATCTTCTATCCGCGCTGATGCACAACAGACGCTGGCACGTCAGGCCCAATGGCTGAACCGCTACCCGCAATATACAATTATGGTTGAAGGCCATGCCGATGAGCGCGGTACCCGTGAGTACAATCTGGCACTTGGCCAGCGCCGTGCGGTTTCTGCCAGGGATTACCTGATTTCCCAGGGCGTTGCATCAAACCGCATGCGAACTGTCTCTTATGGCAAGGAGCGCCCGGTGGCTGTTTGTGACGATATTTCCTGCTGGTCGCAAAACCGGCGGGCTGTTACCGTCATTAATAATACATCAGGCCGCTGAAAGGCAGACGATTTTCGAGATTTGCGGGCTTGAGCGTAAAGCAGATGCGACGGATCAAAGAATTGAAAGCGGTATAATAATTTATATCAAATGCTTTATTACAGACAAAAGCACTCTTGATGGCTGCTTTTTTACAGCACGAAGTTGCGGGGGAAGATGCTCGATTTTCCTGAAATTGTTATAGTCAGGACAAACTTCTGCCGAAGTCTCAGACAAAATTAAAGATCAAGGCAAGGCCGTGTGTTCAGGATGCACGGTAAATATTCAGAAAAATATCTGTCTGGATAAAGGTGTGAAGTAAGTGATGGACACAACTGCCAAAAAGAAATTGTCGAGCGCCCTTATTGTTTCTTTTCTGTCCTGTACGATTCTGAATGCATCTGGTCTGCCTGCTTTGGCCCAAACCGGCGGAAACAGTAATTTTCTGGAAAAAATATTTTCCGGTAATAAAAACCAGAGCAGGCAAAGCAAAGCTGCTGTGCCCATAGCCGGTACAGTGAATGCTGCAATTGCTGCACTTGAAGAAGAAGTGCGGCAATTGAACGGTAAGGTTGAAGAACTCAACTTTATGATGTTGCAGATGCAGGCGCAGATTGATAACTTGCGCCAGGTTAAAGGCGATGGCAAGGCTGGTGCTGTGCGATCGGCAGTAAATGATGCTGCTTTGCCGGGCAGGCAAAGGGTGAAGGTGCCACCATCTGAAAATCTTGGTTCGATTCGCTTTGACCGCGAAGGCAATGTGATTGACAGCGACAGGAGTGCCGCTATAATCGGAAGCGTACCGGCAGGCGGCAATATGATAGCCGATGTACCCCGGACCAGTACTGCCGAAGAGCTTTACCAGATCGGTTATCAGCATGTTCTTGCAGGTGATTATCGGGCAGCGGAGAAGGTTTTTCGTGCATTTCAGGAGCGTTTTCCCAGTGATCCGATGATTGGTGATGCCAGCTTCTGGCTTGGTGAAACCCTTTACGGACAGGGGCGCTACCGTGAGGCTGCCCAGGTTTATATTGATGTACAGCGAAAGTATAAGGGATCAGAACATGGCCCTGAAAATCTTTTGAAACTCGGTATGTCCATGGCGTTGCTTGATGAGAGAGATGTGGCTTGCGCTACGCTGGCAGAAGTGCCAAAACGCTATAAAAAGGCTGAACCGGCTATTTTAAAACGGGTCAGTGATGAACGTAACCGTATCAGGTGCCCGTGACGATTGACTTGTTTTCTCTTTTTGCCTGTGATGATTTTGCAGGGACGAACTGTATCGTTGCCGCTGTTTCCGGCGGCAGTGATTCATTGGCCATGCTTTTTCTGTTACGCGATTATCTGGCCCGTACCGGGCATGGGCAGAAGCTTGTTGCTGTGACGGTTGATCATGGTTTGCGTACCGGGTCGGCACAGGAGGCCAGGCAGGTTGCGCAGTTATGCGTCAGGTACGGCATTGTCCATGAAACGCTTGTCTGGCGGGGGGAAAAGCCGAAAAGTGCTGTGTCCTGCCATGCGCGGCTCGCCCGGTATGATCTTTTATGCCATGCTGCCGAAAAATTCGGGGCCGGGGTGATTGTCACCGGGCATACGCTTGATGATCAGGCCGAGACTTATATCATGCGTTCGCTGCGTGGAAGCGGTCGGGGCCTTGCCGCCATGCCGCGTTTGGCTGTTTTGCAGCAGAAGTTCCATTTGCTGCGCCCCTTGCTTGGTATACGGCGCCAGGCTCTGCGGCACTATCTTGCAGGGCTTGGTGTTGCCTGGATTGATGATCCAGGCAATGATGATCTGCATTCTGAGCGGGTCCGGCTGCGGAAATGTCTTGATAATGCCACGGTGCTGAATGCACAGTGCGCTGTGATGGCAGCGGCACGGAAGCGTCAGGCGGAGGCAGAGGCTGTTGCGGCCCTTGCATTGAAGCTTCACATGCGTTTACGGGGTGAGCGGCTGTGGTTTGATCTGGCATCGCTTGGCTGCGATGACGGGCCGGCTTTTGCAGTACTTGTTGCAATAGGGGCTGCAATCATGGGGGGAACGCAATATCCGGCAACCGGTAGCTGCCAACTGCTGAAATTTGTTATGGAGAAAGATGCTGTGCTGCGCCGCATGACCCTTTCGGGTGCGGTGATTGAAATAACGGGGAAATTTCTGCGCATCTGGCGTGAGAAACGCCATCTTGAATCATCGGTGCTGATGCCCGGTCAAACCATGGTTTGGGACGGGCGTTATCGTGTCGGTAACGACGGCAGGGAAGTTGTGGTATTACGCCCGCCGACGCGGCTGGAACTGCGGCAGGCCGTAAGCAGTATGCCGCCCGGTATGGAGGAAGCACGACAGAATTTGCATTTTCCTTCGCTTGAGGCAACGTGTATGATTTGCGGTGGCAATGGTTTTGATCTTCCGGTGCTGACGGCATGCATGTTCAGAAATAAAGCTGTCAGGTTTCAGCGTATCATGTTGCCATTCGATTGGCTGGTATCTGGTTATGATCTGGCTCTGTTCAGGGCTTTTCAGCCGGTTTTTACCATGGAAACAGGGAAAACAGTAAAAACCGGCGAGAATTCTCATGATTTAGGAGGGGTCACCTTGGCAACGGTCAAGAGTGAACATATGTTACATGAAAATTTATCAGGCGCGTTTGTGTCTGTTACTCAAGTGGAATTGATATGAACCCAAATTACCGTTCCTTCGTTCTGTGGGGTATTATTGCCCTTCTGATGATTGTGCTGTTTTCGTTCTTTCAGGGCTCATCCCGGAAAGGGATGGCTGATCAGCTGGCATATTCTGATTTCATTCAGCATGTTAATGACGGCCAGGTCAAGGAAGTGACAATTCAGGGTGCAAATATTTCAGGAATTACAACGGACAACCAACGTTTCATTACTTATGCGCCAAATGACAGCAGCCTTGTTCAACGGCTTGAAAACAATAAGGTGACAATACGGGCCGAGCCGGAAATGACTGGATCAAACCCGTTTTTCAGCCTGTTTGTTTCATCCTTGCCGATTATTATCCTGATTGCGGTATGGATCTTTTTCATGCGCCAGATGCAGGGCGGATCACGTGGGGCAATGGGGTTTGGCAAATCGAAGGCAAAACTGCTGACAGAAGCACATGGCCGGGTGACCTTTGATGATGTTGCCGGTGTTGATGAAGCCAAGGGTGATCTGGAAGAAATTGTTGAGTTTTTACGTGATCCGCAAAAATTCCAGCGTCTTGGCGGCCGTATTCCACACGGTGTTTTGCTTGTTGGCCCTCCCGGAACCGGTAAAACCCTGTTGGCCCGTGCCATTGCAGGGGAGGCGAATGTGCCTTTTTTCACAATTTCCGGCTCGGATTTTGTAGAGATGTTTGTGGGTGTCGGCGCAAGCCGTGTGCGTGATATGTTTGAACAGGCCAAGAAAAATGCACCTTGCATTATTTTTATTGATGAGATTGATGCTGTCGGCCGCCACCGTGGTGCCGGCCTTGGTGGCGGTAATGATGAACGTGAGCAGACATTGAACCAGCTTCTGGTAGAGATGGATGGCTTTGAGGCCAATGAGAATATCATCCTTATTGCTGCTACCAACCGGCCTGATGTGCTTGATCCGGCGTTGTTGCGTCCGGGGCGTTTTGACCGCCAGGTGATCGTACCCAATCCGGATATCAGCGGACGTGAAAAGATTCTGAATGTTCATATCCGTAATATACCAGTAGCGCCGAATGTTGACGTGAGGGTGCTTGCCCGGGGTACGCCCGGTTTTTCGGGGGCTGATCTTATGAATCTTGTCAATGAGGCGGCATTGATGGCAGCGCGGCGCAACAAGCGTCTTGTCACCATGCAGGAGTTTGAGGATGCCAAGGACAAGGTGCTGATGGGGGCAGAGCGCCGCTCATCGGCTATGACCCAGGAAGAAAAGGAACTGACTGCCTATCATGAAGCAGGCCATGCCATTGTGGCACTGAACGTGCCGGCGGCTGATCCGGTTCATAAAGCAACCATTATTCCACGTGGCCGCGCGCTGGGTATGGTCATGCAGCTGCCGGAAGGCGACCGTTATTCAACGAGCTATCGCTGGATGATTTCACGTCTTGCAATCATGATGGGCGGGCGTGTGGCGGAAGAGATCAAATTCGGCAAGGAGAATATTACATCCGGCGCTTCTTCCGATATTGAACAGGCAACCAAGCTTGCCCGCGCAATGGTGACGCGCTGGGGTTTTTCCGACAAGCTTGGCAATGTTGCCTATGGTGATAATCAGGATGAGGTTTTCCTTGGCCATTCAGTGGCGCGGCAACAGACTGTTTCGGAAGAAACTGCACGGCTGATTGATTCGGAAGTACGCAACCTTATTGACGCTGCCTATCAGGATGCCCAGCGTATTCTGACCAAATACAAAAAAAAGTGGATCATTCTTGCGGAAGGCCTGCTTGAATATGAAACACTGACGGGTGATGAAATCAGGGAGGTTATTGCAGGAAAGCTGCCTTCGCGTGATATGGGTGATGACGCACCGCCCAGGACATCCGGTGTGCCTAGGGCGGGCCGGGCGGCAAAGCAAAAATCAAAGACCGGCAAGTCTGATTCGGAAGTTGAGCCGCAACCGGAAACCTGATTTTACGGGAAGTGTATCGGGGCGGTTTGAGGTTATGTATGATATTTGCCTTTTTGCTCTTGTCTACGGTAAATAACTGCATTCGGAAAATATGAATATCCGGGCAAGGTAAGCAGGTTCGGCATGGTTTTGTATCCATCTGTGTGTGGCTGGGTCATTTCTGGTTTGTATAGATGGATCAGGAATGATTTGGATTTTTGTTTTGTTGTGTTTTCAGACGGACAGAAGCAGAATCAAAGAGCGGTTCGTCAGACTGTTTTCGCTGAAGATGCATTCTTTTGGCTGGTCGCATTTTCGAACGGAAAACCGCTTCCGCTTTTCCTGAAAATGCACTGGGCTGAACGGGAAGGAATGAAGATGACACGGAAGTATTTCGGGACAGATGGTATGCGTGGCAAAGCCAACAGCTTTCCGATGCTGTCGGAAATCGCCATGAAAATCGGCATGGCTGCCGGCATTCTTTTCAGGAGGAAAGGAAGCCGTAACCGTGTTGTTATCGGCAAGGATACCCGTCTTTCCGGTTATATGCTTGAAAATGCGCTTGTCGCTGGCTTTACCGCGGCCGGTATTGATGTTTTTCTGCTGGGACCTGTTCCGACTCCGGCAGTATCTATGCTTTGCCGTTCGCTGCGGGCAGATATCGGTGTAATGATTTCTGCCTCTCATAACCCGTTTTATGATAACGGTATCAAGCTGTTCGGCCCTGATGGCTACAAGTTTTCCGATGAAATTGAGCTGGAAATTGAAAAATTGATTGAAGCTGATATGACAGCTCAGCTTGCCGGGCAGTGTGATATCGGGCGCGCCAAGCGTGTTGAAGGTGATATTTACCGCTATATCGAATATGCCAAGCGTACCATGCCGCGTGATGTTACATTTGAAGGTTTGCGTGTCGTTGTCGATTGTGCCAATGGCGCGGCCTACAAGGCAGCTCCCCTTGCTCTCTGGGAACTTGGCGCCGAAGTTGTCACTATAAATGACAAGCCAAATGGCATGAACATCAATGAGGATTGTGGTTCAACTCATCCTGAGGCTTTGACGAAAAAAGTACAGGAGGTGCGCGCCGATGTCGGTATTGCGCTGGATGGCGATGGTGACCGTGTCCTGATGGTGGATGAAAATGGTATCGTTGTGGATGGTGATCAGTTAATGGCAGTGATTGCCGAATCATGGCATAAAAGCGAGCGTTTGCAGGGTGGCGGCATTGTCGCAACTGTTATGTCCAATCTTGGGCTTGAGCGTTTTCTTGGTCGTAAGGGACTGACACTGGCTCGCACAAGGGTGGGCGATCGTTATGTGGTTGAGCATATGCGCGCCCATGGCTTCAATGTTGGTGGGGAACAATCGGGACATATCATCCTTTCTGATTTCGGAACGACAGGGGATGGTCTCGTCAGTGCATTGCAGATTATGGGCTGTGTAGCGGAAACCGGCCTGCCGATGAGCCAGCTGTGCCACAAGTTTGAGCCGGTGCCACAATTGTTAAAAAATGTCCGTATTGTTGAGGGAAAGCCTCTTGAAAATAAAAGGGTCAGAAAGGTGATTGATGATGCAGAAAAGTTGCTGGGCGGGAAGGGGCGCCTGGTTATCCGTCCTTCCGGTACCGAGCCTCTGATACGTGTTATGGCTGAAGGGGATGATTATAGCGTTGTGGAGCGGGTTGTGGATGATATTGTTGATGCGATCACATCTGTTGATAATGCAGCATAAAAAATTTACATGTTCTGCAAGCATATCTTCACAATATGTGATATACCCGGAGCGGAAAAGCATTTTGCGGTCAGATGGCACATCTGGCATCCGCGGCAATGTGACCGGCAGGAAACAGGTATTTTGCAGTTGAATAGTACATTTGATGTCCTCAGGTACATGATAAGCAAAAAACTGGAATATCTGATTTTTATGCAATCAAAAGTGAAAATGCTTCAGACCTGGTTCTGAGTGAACAGCAGCGCCCGGTCAATACCGGCAAGGTCAGCTTTTGTTTCTTCAAGCCGGTAATTGTGCCAGGCAAAAATTGCTGTTACATTCTGTTTTTGTTCAGTGCCGATTTCGACGGCAATTTTTCCTGATGGATATAAATGCGGTTTGGCTCCGGCTGCAAGAGCACGGTAGAAATCAAGGCCATCTATGCCGCCGTCAAGGGCACGCACGGGATCAAACCTGTGTACGCTGATATCAGTGCCTGCTATGTCTGCCCGGGGAATATAAGGCGGATTGGAAACGATAAGGTCAAATCGGCCCGTTACGGATTGGAACCAGTCACTTTTACAGGGAGTAAACCGGTTGGCAACACCTGACCGCCCTGCGTTGAGCTGTGCCATTGTAAGAGCGCCTTGTGCAATGTCAACGCCCGTCGCGTATAATTGCGGTATACTGGCAAGCAGGGCAATAGCAATGGCGCCGCTGCCGGTTCCCATGTCAAGGCAGGTCACCGCCGGTTTGACAGCAGCCCGGGCCTGCAAAAAAGGCAGTGTCAGGTCAATAACTGTTTCTGTATCGGGTCGTGGTTCAAGCGTATCAGCCGAAAGGGTGAAATCCAGTCCGTAAAAAGCACGCTCGCCGATAATACGGTGTACCGGTTCGCCAGCAATCCGCCTTTGCAGGGCTGCATCAAGTTTCTGGCTTTCTTCCGGGCTGACTGGCCGTTCAGGCCGGGTCACTGTGTCAAGAGGTGGAACTCCCGTTACCCATTGCACAAGCAGGCGGGCATCATATCCGGCAGTGGCAATTCTGGCTTGGCGCAATTGTTTAATGGCGTGGCGCATAGCTTTGTACAGGGTGTCAGTATTCACGTTTTCCCCATTTCGGCCAGAAGCGCTGTCTGATGATCAGCAATCAGGGCATCGACAATCTCATCCAGATCACCTTCCATGATCCGGTCAAGCTTGTAAAGTGTCAGATTGATTCTGTGATCTGTCACTCTCCCTTGTGGAAAATTATAGGTGCGGATGCGTTCCGAGCGGTCGCCTGAACCAACCTGTGCTTTGCGTGAGGCGGAGCGTTCATTCTCTGCCTGCTGGCGTTCCATATCATAAAGACGTGCCCGCAAAATCTGCATGGCACGGGCGCGATTCTGATGTTGTGATTTTTCTGCCTGAACAACCATAATACCGGTGAGAATATGCGTGATACGCACCGCCGAATCGGTTGTGTTGACGTGCTGCCCGCCGGCGCCTGAGGCGCGCATGGTATCAATGCGGATATCTTCAGGCCGGATATTGATGTCAATTTCTTCCGCTTCGGGCAGGACGGCAACCGTTGCTGCCGATGTGTGGATGCGGCCACCTGCCTCTGTCTCCGGTACCCGCTGGACACGATGGACACCGGATTCAAACTTTAATTTCGAGAAAACGCCTTTGCCGGAAATGGTGGCAATGATTTCCTTATAGCCGCCAACATCGCCCTCGCTTGCTGAAACCATTTCCACCTTCCAGCCCTGATGAGTGGCATAACGCTCATACATGCGAAATAAATCACCGGCAAAAAGCGCAGCCTCTGAACCGCCGGTGCCCGCCCGGATTTCCAGTATGGCGCTTTTGTCATCGGCTGCATCCCTGGGAAGAAGCAGAATTTGCACCTCTTTTTCAAGCTGCCCGATTTTTTCACACAGGCCAGACAGTTCCTCTTCTGCCAGAGCGCGCATGTCAGTATCTGTTTCCGGATCTGCTAACAGGATATTGAGGTCAGCTTCTTCCCTGTAAGCGGCATTAAGCGCCCGGATCGGGTTGACGATGGCCTGTAACTCGGCATATTCCGATGCAAGCCTGACATAGGTATCGGCATCGGGGGTGCCGGACATTTGCGCTTCGATTATCTCAAAGCGCTTTTCCAACTGTTTCATTCGATCCTGTGGCAGTGCAACCATCTTTGCTGATACCTTGAAAATTTCCTGATTAAAGCATGTGACAGTTCATATACATGCCGGATCAATAGCTTGAATCTCTGCCCTTTTCACTGGATTATATCCGATTTACCCTGCTGGGCCGGGATATAATCCAGGTCTTTGTATGTCGCATTTTCGGACAAGAAACCAGTTGCCGCTTTTTGTAGAAATGCTCAATACACGGATAGAAAAATCATTCCCTGATGAATATTCGAAGGCGCAGACAGGGTGCCTGCACTGCAAATTCTGCAATCAGAGTGTTACATTGTTATTGTGCGCAAAATCAATAAGCATAGGGCGCATGCTCCGTTCCGGCTGAAATTTTTCAAGTGCTTCATCCAATGTCTTGTGCAACTTTCCCGCATCCAGCGATAACAGCATGGATTTGACAGGGCCGACAGAGGCAGGCGCCATCGACAGGCGTTGAAATCCAAGCCCGATTAATGCCATTGCCATCAGGGGTTTTCCCGCCATTTCCCCGCACAGTGTCACCGGTATATTATTGCGCCTGCCAGCCTGAATGATTTTACGCAGGGCACGCAGGATGGTTGGAGAAAGCAGATCAAAACGATCTGTAAGCTGAGAATTGCCGCGATCAACCGCCATCATAAACTGAAACAGATCATTTGAACCGACCGAGACAAAATCAACCGCCTGCATCAGTTCATCCAACCGGAAAAGCAGGGCCGGGACTTCGATCATCACTCCCAGTTTCAGTTGTGTCGGCAAGGTGTGACCATAACGGGCAAGATGCGCCATTTCGCGGTCAATAAGTTGCCTTGTATGATAAATTTCCTCTACTTCTGTCACCATTGGCAGCATTAACCGCAGCACACGTCCGCCTGATGCTTTCAGCAGGGCGCGCAATTGGGTGCGCATAAGCGCCGGGCGGTCAAGTGCCAGGCGGATGGCGCGCCACCCGAGGGCCGGGTTTTCTTCTTGCCCCTTGGCCCGGAAATAGGGAGGAATCTTGTCACCGCCGATATCCAGTGTGCGAAATATGACGCTTCTATCGCCGATCTCATGGTAAACAGCACGGTAAAGCTGTTCCTGCTCCTGGGCGCGCGGAAATGTGGAAGCGATCATGAATTGTAATTCCGTGCGGAAAAGCCCGATCCCTTCTGCACCGGATTCCACAAGCTGCGACAAATCCACAAGCAGACCTGCGTTGATCAGCATCGTAACAGGTATACCATCACGGGTACATGCCGGCTGGTTGCGCAAATCACGGTAAAGCTGTTGACGGCGGGCCTGAAAACGGGCCTTTTCCGCATAAGCTTTTTCCACATCAATAGCAGGCCGCAGGTGCACACGGCCTTCATCGCCATCAATGATAACCGGATCGCCATTTTCTGCAAGAGAGACAACACCCTTGGCCTGCCCCACCACAGGAATGCCTATCGCGCGGGCAACAATGACAACATGGCTTGTGATTGCACCATCCTCAAGCACAAGGCCCCGGATTTTTTCACGTGGGTAATCCAGAAGTTCTGCTGCGCCCATTGAACGGGCGATAATAACGGCGTCCTTGCACACATCAGCGGCAATCATATCACGTGATCGCCCCATAAGCTGCGACAAAAGCCTGCTGGCCAGATCGTCAAAATCAGAAAGCCGTTCACGCATATAAGGGTCAACCAGCTGGATCATACGGGCACGGGTCTCACTTTGGACTTTTTCAACAGCCGCTTCGGCTGTCAACCCGTTGCAGATTGCTTCTTCAAGCCGTTTTACCCAGCCTTTATCATGCGCAAACATCCGGTAGGCTTCAAGCACATCCCGGTGTTCACCATCACGGGCCACATCCCCGCGTGCAAGCATATTATCGATAGAAAGCCGTAATGAATCAATCGCTGCCGACAGTTTAAGAAGTTCTGCTTCACTGTCTTCATTAAAAAGACTGGTCACCACAATGTGCGGCTCGTGCAGGATCACATGGCCCAGACCAATCCCTTCATTCAGGGCGCTGCCAATCAGCGAAAAAGGCCGGTGCACATCAATTTCAATATCAGGATGGGCAAGACGGGGAAGATTGCCGGAGGCAATCATTTCTGCCAGCACCATTACAACCGTTTCAAGTGCTTCAATTTCATCATCACTGTAGGAACGCTGGTTGCGATTCTGTACGACAAGGACACCTAAAGTGCGTCTGGCCCGTAAAATGGGAACACCGAGGAAGGAAGAGTAGATTTCCTCCCCTGTTTCCGGCAGATAGGTGAATGCCGGGTGATCCTGTGCATTGACAAGATTGAGAGGCCGCGCTGTTGCTGCAATTGTCCCGACAAGCCCCTGTCCCAGCCGCAATTGAGAAAGATGCACTGCCCGGGGATTCAGTCCCTCAGTTGCATAAAGCTCCAGTATACCGTCAGGGCGCAGAACGTAAAGAGAGCACACCTCTGCTTCCATGTTGTGGGCAATTTCATGCACAATCCTGTCAAGGCACGTCTGTGGCTCTATAGCTTCTGCCATAAATTCACGCAGGCGTTTCAAAAGTATTCTCGGGTCGGTATTGGTTTCCCGCATTGGTTTTTACATACTCCCGTTATGCAGCCTGCAAGCGGGCCACGATTTGAACTGAAACCAAGTAGCGTACCAGAAAAATTTTTCCAGCGGGGGCCTGCCGCCTGCCATAATTTGTTTTTTATCAGGCTGCGCTATCAGATGCTTGAGGCTTTAGTTCAGATTTTATCCAGATGATAAACAGCATGAAGTGTTCTGACGGCAAGTTCAGTATAAGCGCTGTCAATCAGAATTGAAATCTTGATTTCCGATGTAGTAATGGCGCGGATATTGATACCTTTTTCAGCAAGGGCCTTAAAAGCAGTAGCTGCGACACCGGCATGGCTGCGCATACCGATGCCGATGACAGAAACCTTGGCAAGTCCGCTTTCCGACTGAAGAACATCGAAAGTAATTTTCTCGCAGTTTTTTTGAAGGATTTCCACCGCTTGATCAAGATTGACCGAAGGAACGGTAAATGTCATATCTGTCTTTGCGCCATGTTCAGAAACATTCTGCACAATCATATCGACATTGATATTTTCTTCTGCAAGCGGGCCAAAAATCGCTGCTGAAATTCCTGGCTTGTCTGCCAGACGGCGTAACGAAATCTGTGCTTCATCCCTGGCAAAAGCAATGCCGGTGACAACCTGTTGTTCCACAATTTCCTCCTCATCGCATATGAGAGTTCCCGGCGGGTTTGTTAAATCTCCCATACCGGGGGCGTCAGGTGCGTCAAAGCTTGAGCGGACAAACATGCGCACCTTGTGTACCATGGCCAGTTCAACCGAGCGTACCTGCAAAATCTTAGCGCCAAGCGATGCCATTTCAAGCATTTCTTCAAAGGCAATCTTGGAAAGACGCTGTGCTTTAGGCTCTATACGCGGATCAGTGGTATAGACGCCATCAACATCGGTATAAATATCGCAGCGGTCTGCCTTGATGGCCGCAGCAATGGCAACGGCGCTTGTGTCAGAACCGCCGCGCCCGAGGGTTGTAATACGGTTATCAGACGCAACTCCCTGAAAGCCGGCAATAACAGGCACCTGGTTTTGCTTGAAACCTTCAATCAGTTTGCTGCCGTCAATATCAATTATGCGTGCGCTGCCGTGTATATCATTGGTCAGGATCGGGATTTGCCATCCCGTCCATGATCGGGCATTGATGCCTGCTGCCTGAAGCATGATAGCAAGAAGGCCGGCTGTCACCTGCTCGCCGGAGGCAACAACCGCATCATATTCACAAGCGTCATGCAAGGCTGAGGCTTCCTGTGTCCAGGTAACAAGCTGGTTGGTTGTTCCTGCCATGGCGGAAACAATAATCGCGACTTCATGGCCTGTGCCAACCTCACGTTTGATATGGTGTGCCACGTTACGGATACGTTCGATATTCGCAACAGATGTGCCACCGAATTTCATCACAATACGCGCCATTTGCGTCTCTTAATATCATTTTTTATGAAAGCAGTTCCGTTGTTATGGAAAGGATGCCGCATTCACATTGTCAAGGTTTAATGAGCATTTCCCTTGGCCGGTTTCCGGTTCGGGAGAAAGTGCCGTTGATGTAATTCAAAACACAGTGTGCACACAAAATTATTACGCTGTGACATATCGAAAAAGTAATCTCTCCGCAAGAGTTTCAGAGCATATGTATCCAATTTGGCAAGGGTGTATGATTTCCGGTTTGGGAACTTCATAATACATGTTTTGTGTCATGGAGCATTTTGAATCTGATCTGGTCAAATCGGAAATGCTCCGGGTTTTTATCTGGCCGCATTTGCTGCGGGCGTCAGATGTTCCATCTGACTGCAAAATGCTCCAGGAATGAGAAATATTTCCACGCCCGGAAAAATCGTTATATACAGGGCAGGAAAAATCTGAGGAGAATACTATGGTCAAAGCCGTCCGTACAACGATTGACAAGACTGAGATTGAGCGGTTTTCTCGCATGGCGGCAGAGTGGTGGGATCCCCGGGGCAAATTTCGCCCACTGCACAAATTCAATCCGACCCGGCTCACTTATATAAAAGAAAGAATCTGCCGGGCATTTGACCGCAATCCCCTGGAAGTCAAGCCACTGGAAGGTTTCAGAATTCTTGATATCGGCTGCGGAGGCGGTCTTTTATGCGAGCCTTTGGTGCGGCTGGGTGGTTGCGTTGTCGGTGCTGATGCATCTGCCGCTAATATTGAGATTGCCAGAATTCATGCTGATGAAAGCGGTCTTGAGATTGATTACCGGGCGGCTACCGCTGAAGTTCTTGCTGAAGCCGGTGAAAAATTTGATGTTATCCTGAATATGGAAGTGGTTGAACATGTCGCCGATACCGGCTTTTTCATGGCCGCGGTTGCTTCCATGGTCAAACCCGGCGGCCTGATGTTTGTGGCAACCCTTAACCGTACATGGAAAGCTTGGGGATTAGCGATTGTCGGAGCTGAACGTATTTTGCGCTGGCTGCCGAAGGGGACACATGACTATGAAAAATTTCTGCGCCCTGAGGAACTGAAAAAAGAGCTGGAGATATCCGGTCTTGCTGTCATTGATGAAGTCGGGGTTACTTATAATCCGCTGAGAGACAGTTGGAACTGTTCTGCTGACATGAGTGTGAATTACATGATGCTTGCACGCCGTTTGAAATAAAATCCGGCGGGGCGCCGGACATCAGGCACCCGCAACAATGCGATCAGAAAAGAATTAAAGCATTCGATTTAATGTAATGAAGTCGAATATTCTAGTTCTGTTCCTCCGGCAGGGACGGTAAAGGCAACACATGGACACCATCCTGAAGAAGTGATGTAATTTCCTGTGCATCTGCCTCACCGTAAATAGCTCGCGGATCAACTTCACCGAAATGAATTTTACGCGCTTCCTCAGCAAACCGGTCGCTGACGTAATCGGCGTTTTCCCGAACTGATTTTGACAGTTTCCGTAATTTCCTCAGTATATCCGTTTTTGTCAGTTCAAGCTTCATGGCCGTCTGTTCACGCTGGCGTGCTGTGGATACGGTCGGGGCCATGAGCATTTTTTCAACTGCTGTTGAACTGCATGCCGGACAATTGATGAGATCCTTTTTGCATTGCATTTCGTAATCATCGTTGCTGCGGAACCAGGCATCAAATTCGTGTGCCTGGTCACAATGAAGGGAAAAGCGGATCATTTCCTGTTTTCCTGCAACAGGTTGTCCAGTTTGCCTGCTTTCTCAAGTGCATAAAGATCATCGCAGCCACCGATATGCAGCGTATTGATGAAAATCTGCGGGAAAGTATTGCGTCCACGGGACTGTCTGACCATCTGTTCCCGCACGGCACGATCATTCGCGGCCCTGATTTCTTTATAGTGGACGCTCTTGGCGGTGAGCAGTTCTTTTGCCCGTGTGCAATAAGGGCAGTCAGCTTTTGTATAAATTGTAACGTCTGCCATGGTATCTCCATTTCATCGGGATATATAAGCGATGAAATCGTGCAGCTCAAGCACGGTCTCTTTCATGGTCATCTGGTGAAGCTTGATCATGGGCCAGAGTGCAGGGAAAGATATATGAAAACCGGTATGAGAAGTCATTTTGTCGCTTGCCCTTTTTTATAAGTTCATATAAGGCAGCCAACGGGCCACCTTTCCCCACCGAGAGGCGTGCTATCTGAGAGGATAGAAAATTATGACAGATATTAAAGAACCGGGCCGTCGTCCGGGTAATTCTGCTTTTTCTTCAGGTCCTTGTGCGAAACGTCCGGGCTGGACGCCGGAAGTGCTGAAAGATGCGCCCTTGGGCCGTTCGCACCGTTCGGCAATTGGCAAGGCAAAGCTGGCCGAAGCGATTGCACTGACCCGTGAGGTTCTGGAAGTTCCTGCCGACTATCGTATCGGTATTGTGCCTGCCTCTGATACAGGGGCGGTTGAGATGGCGCTTTGGTCGCTTCTTGGTGCGCGCGGTGTTGATATGGTTGCCTGGGAAAGTTTTGGCGCCGGCTGGGTGACTGATGTTGTCAAACAGCTCAGACTTGCTGATGTCCGTGTATTTGAAGCGCCCTATGGCGAATTACCGGATCTCAGGCAACTGGATTTTGATCGCGATATTGTCTTTTCCTGGAATGGTACTACTTCCGGTGTGCGCATTCCTGATGCCGGTTTTATTCCGGCAATACGCAAAGGCCTTGTGATATGTGATGCAACCTCTGCTGCTTTTGCGCAGAGGCTTGATTTTACCAGGCTTGATGCTATTACCTTTTCCTGGCAGAAGGTACTGGGCGGCGAAGGCGCCCATGGTGTCCTGATTTTAAGTCCGCGTGCGATTGCACGTCTGGAGAACTTTAAACCCGCATGGCCGTTGCCAAAAATTTTTCGACTGACTGAAAATGGCAAGTTGAACGAGGGTATTTTCAGGGGGGAAACCATCAATACCCCGTCGATGCTCTGTGTCGAGGATTATCTGGATGCATTGAAATGGGCAAAATCAGTGGGTGGATTGCCGGCGTTGATCGCCCGGGCTGACAGGAATTTTGCTGTGCTTGATCATTTTGTGCACAGAACACCGTGGATTGACAATCTGGCGAAGAATCCGGAAACACGCTCCAACACGTCTGTTTGTCTCAGGATTGTTGATCCCGATATTCAGGCACTGGGTGCGCAGGTGCATGCTGCTTTTACCCGGGCAATTGTCACGCGTCTTGATAAAGCTGGTGTCGCTTATGATATCAGCGCTTACCGTGATGCTCCTCCAGGGTTGCGTATCTGGACCGGGGCAACGGTTGAAGCTGCCGATCTTGAAGTGCTGACCGAGTGGCTTGACTGGGCCTTTGCTGCTGAAAAAGCTGCTTTGCAACGGGTCTGAGCCGGAATGGTATTGCTGTTGCAAGAATGGGAAATATTGTTCTGATTTTTTGTTCGGGCAGGAGATTATCCGAAAGCCGTTCGGGCGCAAAACAGCTTGTCTGGCTGTTTTTCAAATCCTGCTTCAATCCATATGAGAATACAATAAAACAAAGAGCCGGGTCGTTTTCAGGCTGGTTGAATAAACCAGGAATGATCTGAAATTTAACAGATTTTATGGAGGCATTTCATGGCACCTCGTGTACTTGTATCAGATAAGCTTTCACCAATGGCAGTGCAGGTTTTCAAAGATCGCGGTGTTGAGGCTGATTACCTGCCTGATCTTGGCAAGGATAAGGAAAAGCTGCTTGAGATGATCAACCGGTATGATGGGCTGGCTATTCGCTCGGCTACCAGGGTGACCGGGAAAATCATTGATGCGGCAACCAGGCTGAAAGTTATCGGCCGCGCCGGCATCGGTACTGATAATGTGGATATTCCGGCAGCTTCGCGCCGTGGTATTATCGTTATGAATACACCTTTCGGAAATTCTATCACTACGGCAGAACAGGCAATTGCCCTGATATTTGCTGTTGCCCGCCAGATTTCCGTGGCCGATGCTTCAACCAGGGCAGGTAAATGGGAAAAGAACCGTTTCATGGGGATAGAAATTACCGGAAAGACGCTGGGTGTCATTGGCTGCGGCAATATCGGTTCAATTGTGGCAACGCGCGGGATCGGTCTTAAAATGCATGTGGTGGCATTTGATCCCTTTCTGTCAGAAACACGTGCGGAAGATCTGGGTGTGCAAAAGGTTGAACTTGACGAGCTTTTCGCCAGAGCTGATTTCATCACCCTGCATACGCCACTAACTGACAGGACACACCATATCATTGATGCTGCTGCAATTGCAAAGATGAAAACGGGTGTCCGGATTATTAATTGCGCCCGTGGCGGCCTGATTGTTGAGAAGGATCTTGTTGATGCTCTGGTATCCGGCAAGGTTTCTGGTGCCGGTATTGATGTTTTTGAGGTGGAACCGCCTCTTGCTGATAATCCGCTGTTTGCCTTTGAGAATGTCGTGTGTACGCCGCATCTGGGCGCTTCAACATCGGAAGCACAGGAAAATGTGGCTATTCAGGTTGCCGAGCAGATGTCCGATTATCTTATCAGCGGTGCTGTCAGCAATGCCATCAACATGCCGGCGATTTCAGCAGAGGAAGCTCCCAGGCTCAGGCCTTTTGTCAAACTGGCCGAAGTGCTTGGCGCTTTCGCCGGCCAGTTGACAGAAGAAGATATTCAGAGTGTCGAAATTCTTTTTGACGGCAGCACAGCGGCTATGAATACGCATGCGCTGGTCAGCGCTGCCCTTGCCGGGTTGATCCGCCCGCAGATGCCTGACATCAATATGGTTTCAGCGCCTGTTGTGGTTAAGGAACGGGGTATTGTTGTTTCCGAAATCAGGCGTGATAAATCCAGTGTGTTTGATGGTTATATCAAATTGACCTTGCATACTTCCAGACGTGCGCGTTCCATTGCCGGGACATGTTTCGTTGATGGCAAATCCCGGTTTATCCAGATCAAGAATATTAATCTGGATGCTGAGGTCGGCCGCCATATGCTCTATATTACCAATAGTGATATGCCAGGTATTGTCGGTACGATCGGTTCGGTATGCGGAAAGCATGGCGTAAACATCGCCAATTTTGCGCTTGGGCGGAATGTACCGGGCGGTGATGCCATCGCTCTTCTCTATCTTGATGAGCGTATTCCGGCAAATGTCCTTGATGAACTTGGAAAAGTGCCGGGAATCAGGCAGGCTCATCCGCTGGAATTTGATATGGAAAGGGTTGCATGAGCATGGCTGTCCGTGTGCACTGGCGTAAGATGCAGACAGATGATCTGGCGGAAATCTGCCGGATTGCAGTGCTTTGCCATCCCGGTTTTTCAGAAGATGCCGCGGTTATAGCTGAAAAGCAGCATCTTTCGCCTGACAGTTGTTTTGTCCTTGAAAATGGTGGCAGTGTCGCCGGATATCTTATTGCTCATCCCTGGATAAAGGGGAGTGCGCCGGCGCTTGATGAATTTCTTGGGCGGATACCGGCAAATGCGGATGTGCTCTACCTGCATGATCTTGCCCTGCTGCCGGAAGCACGCGGTGGTGGCAATGCTGCGCGCGGTGCTGCCGTCGTATCAGCTTTTGCAGTTGCAGCCGGTTATCGTGCTGTTGCGCTGATTGCCGTCAATAATTCTGCGCCTTTCTGGCGTAGACAGGGTTTTAAAGCTGTTAAGCCGTCGCCGGCTTTGGCTGAGAAGCTTGAAACTTACAGTGATGATGCGCTTTATATGATGAAGAAAAATCTGTAAGTAGCTCTAAAGATAGTATCTTCAGCTCTTGTCATGGGGCTTGTCCTGAATTGGGAGGGGGATTTTATGAACAGGATTTACAAGACGAAAGGTCTTTTTTCAATATTGCTGTTTTCGGTTGTATTACAGGCGTGCCAGATAAAATCTGTCACTGAAATGACCTGTGCCGAAAAATGCAGATTGCGAATGTTTTGAGGAAAAATGTTTGAATTATGGACTGAAAGAAGAAACCCCGGAGTTTACCGGCTGCTTTATGCAGGAAGTACGGACAGAGGAAGAAAAACGTCTCGGAATGCGTGAAGGCTGGCGAGATTATGTGAATTGCCAGTGGAAATTGGAATTTGCAAGAGCAAGATAGAGAAAATTTCTCTTTTTTCAACATCCTGGCAGTAATGGAACTCTGGAGTGCAGAATAGAGTCGCACTTTGCACGAGACTTCATTATAAAAAGGGCATTTGTTTTTACGGGATTCTTGATCCAGGGCCGGATGGAGTTTTTTCATGGCTAATGTAGTGGTTGTCGGTGCCCAGTGGGGCGATGAAGGCAAAGGCAAAATTGTAGACTGGCTTTCAGAGCGTGCTGATGTGGTTGTGCGTTATCAGGGTGGTCATAATGCCGGGCATACATTGGTTATTGACGGTATAAGTTATAAATTGTCACTTTTGCCTGCGGGGCTGGTTCGCGGCAAATTATCGGTTATCGGCAATGGTGTTGTTGTTGATCCACATCATTTTGTTCAGGAAGTGGCAAAGCTGCGCGAGCAGGGGGTGGAGATCACCCCTGATATTCTGCGTATTGCCGAAAATGCGCCGCTTATCCTTTCATTACATCGCAATCTTGATGCGGCACGTGAAAATGCAACATCCGGGCTTAGAATTGGCACGACGAAGCGCGGTATCGGCCCTGCTTATGAAGATAAGGTTGGCCGCCGCTCAATCCGGCTGATGGATCTGGCTGAACCGGATACGTTGATGGTCAAGATTGAGCGCCTGCTGACTCATCACAATGCGCTGCGGCGCGGTATGGGGGAAGCGGGGATTGACTCACAGGAACTTTACGATGAATTGATGGAAGTGGCAGATGATATTCTGCCCTTTATGGATCGGACGTGGCATTTGCTCGACAAACGCCGCCGGTCTGGTGCGCGGATTTTGTTTGAGGGGGCGCAAGGTGCATTGCTTGATAATGATTTTGGCACCTATCCATTTGTAACCTCTTCCAGTACAGTTGCCGGGCAGGCCGCGACGGGTTCGGGTATGGGGCCTGGTGCGGTTGATTATGTGCTTGGTATTGCGAAAGCTTATACAACGAGAGTTGGTGAAGGGCCATTTCCGACGGAACAGGTTAATGAGATCGGCGATTTCCTTGGTGAGCGCGGGCATGAGTTCGGGGTTGTAACCGGGCGCAAACGGCGATGCGGCTGGTTTGATGCTGTTCTGGTGCGTCAAATGGTTGCGGTTTGCGGTATTAACGGCATTGCACTGACCAAGCTTGATGTCCTTGACGGGCTGGATGAAATCAGGATTTGTATCGGTTATGAGCTTGATGGTAAAAAGCTGGATTATCTGCCCGCTTCGATGGGGCGACAGGCGCGTGTCAGGCCGGTTTATGAAACACTCCCCGGTTGGAAGGAAACAACGGTTGGCGCCCGCAAATGGGCGGATTTACCGGCGCGGGCCGTTAAATATGTCCGTCATATTGAAGAATTGACCGGCGCTCCGGTTGCGCTTCTTTCTACCAGTCCCGAGCGGGAAGATACAATTCTTGTAACAGATCCTTTTGAAGATTGAAGACAGGTTTGTTTATCCTTGCCGGATTGCAGCTTTCCGGAGTGATCCACATAATCCGTCAGGAACGGCATCTGTAGCTTTTTATAGAGTTGATATACTCAATTATTTGTTTTTTTATGATTTTTTCTTTTAGCTATTGGGAGATTTCAATATATTTTCGCAGATGTGGCGTGAAGAGACAGTGGAAAAAGTAAGCTTGTTTTATTTATCAGCCATAGAGGGGTGACATCTTCCGGTGTCCACGGTAAAAACATGAATTCGAGATAAGATGCTAATACATCTTTATCTGCATATTTTTAATGGAGGTATTGTGATCAGGAGCGCGCATGTGCAATTTGCCAGTATTAATCATAGCTGATACAGGCGGTTGTTTTATGGTGCAGATCGAAATATACAATATGGCATAAAATAAAGAGACCGACCGCTTTATGGCAGATTTTGTAGGATTATTGAAAAGAACAATTGATGCGCAAAGCAATGCTACGCCGGAGTTGCGTCAGCGTATTTATGATCGTGCGCGTGAAACAGTTGAGAAAAAACTTGCCGCCAGTAATGTTGCTCCCGAGGTTGTCGAGCTTCAGCGTACGATTATGGAAAAGGCAATCAATGAAGTTGAAGAATTGTGCCGTGAGGCGGATGAGTCCGTAAAACTGTTTCTGGAGGAACAGGAAGAACCCCGTTTGAGGATGGAGCCGCGAGCCGGTTTCAGGGATATGCCATTTGCATTCGGGCGTCCGGATGTTTCTGTTGATGCCGGAAATGATTTTCTGGAAGAGGCGCCTTTCCTGAAAAATGAAGAAACTGTCCCTCATTTTGACATGCCTGACACTGGTGAGCCGGATTTTATTTCCGAACAGCAGGAGACATTTTCAGGCGCGATGTTTGCGCTGCCGGAAAGTGCGGATAGTGAAGAACAATCCGCAGATATGCTGGTTGATAATCTGCCCCTGTCCGGTGACAGGCCGGATTTTGTGGACAATGCTTTTCCATCGGCGCTTGATGCATTGTCTGTTGATACCTCCCCGGAGGATGATTTTCCCCCCTTTGAGGAAGATGGAGCAAGCGGCGGATCAGCCTTGTTCGATATTGGCCTGGATACTGTAGGGGAAGCAGTTGAAACCGGTGCCGGTTATAAAGGCAGTATTTCTGCCGGGCAAGAGCTTGTATACGGTAATGAAGCGGCAGCTTCGTTTGAGCCGTTTGATATGTCTGTGCCGTTTCCGGCTTCTGAACCGGAAATGCATAATGACAGGGAGTTTCAGCCTGTTCCCGACTTTTTGCTGAATGATGAAGAGACAAGTGAAAGCCCGCAGTTCTACCTTGATGAAGAAGCTGTCAGTCATGATGGGGCGGAAGCATTGCTTGCTGATTTTGCAGTGCAGGAACAGGAGGTGATGGAGGCACCGGCTTTTATGGGCGGTCGATCTGTTGGTGAAGAAACGGAACTGTTGAGGGATGCTTCGTTTTTTGCTGAGGATATGGAATCTGTGCGAGTTCCGGTATCACCGGCTCCTTTGGAAGATATGGAACCTTTACAGGCAGAAAAGCAGGCCCGCCGTACTCCGGCTGATATTCCGCCATTAGTTCCTGAAGCGGAAAAGCCTGCAATCAGCGAGAGAAATGATGATTTCAGTGTGGTGTCAGGTATTTTTGCGCAGGCAGCCATACGGGAAAAAAAGCGCTCTGGCAAAAAGCGGCTTTTGACTGCAGGGGCGATTATTGTTGTCATTCTATGTATTATTGCTGCAATCATCTGGTTTTTGACAGATTTTCTGCGCGAGGAAGAGTCTGGATATTCTCTTTCTGTATCAGAGGCACAAGTCTCTGAAAATGCGATGAGGGAAAAACAACTGGAAAAAATAACACACCGGCTGATGTCTGATGGCCAGGAAACAAATCCCGGGCCGGCTAAGGGATTTGAAATGCCGGGTGAAGGAACAAGTACAACGACGGCATCCCGGCCGGTTTCGCAGACTGCTGAAGCAGTTTTCCATGAATCTCAAACGGCTGTCTTGCCTGAGATATTGGAAACGGGAACTGTCAAATGGTCGTTGTTGCACGATAAAACTGAAGATGGTCAGGAGGATATGGCAATTCGTGGTGATGTATCAATTCCCGGTAAGGATATAATGCTTCGCATGACAATCCGTCGTAATAATGACCCGTCAATTCCGGCAGCTTATCTGATTGAGCTGATTTTTATTGTGCCGGAGAATTTTGATGGTATGGCGATTGATCGTGTTGGCCCGTTGTTGTTCAAGGCTTCAGAACAGTCAACCGGGCAGGATTTGCACGGTATGGTTCCATTTAAAATTGATGATAATTTCTTCATTCTTGCGATAAGCGCTTCCAAACCGTTTTTGAGCCGTAATCTCAATATTATGCGCCAACTGCCCTGGATGAAGCTGGATATTGCCTATAAAAACGGCCGGGTTGGTGAGTTCTCTCTTGCCAAGGGTGAGGCAGGCGATGCTGTCTTCAAGCAGATGTTTGATAATATTGCTGAAAGCGAAAACCGATAAACGGACAAATCAGTCAGGCAGAGACATATACCGGGCGGCAATAAGCCGATATAAGGAGGAAAATATTGCCTTCAGGGATTTTCATAGGAAAATCTGTTCATTAGCTTGGATGATGGTCAGGTTTTCTTGGTATTACCAGTTTCCTGGCCGGGATATATGAACCTGTTGGATTTTTCATCTGGATTGTGTCCGGTCTGGATGACCGGACACAATCCAGGTCTTTGTTTTATCAGGACCGGAATGGAACAGAAAAGCAGTCCGGTGGGCTGTTTTTTGCAGGGATGATTTATATTTTTCTTGAAAATGCTTTTTGAATCCAATGGACTAAAAAAGCATTTTATTGTTTTTTTAAAAGAAAATTACGAATTGAATTCCGTATCATGTCATAGGCAACATCACCTGCACTGCCTGTAAAATATTCGCTGGCACTTGAGTTATCTGTTCTCAGACTATGATAGTACATAGCATAGAGCTTATCTTTGTCTCTGATGAGTGTTACATGAAAGATAGTGGGGATATCCGGTTTTGATTTTTCGATAATCTTATAGTGATAGGAACGGGCAATGATGTCATTTTGTGCATAGCCGGGAACAGAGTTGCTTCCGATAAATTCCTGTTGAATTCCGTCCGGAGATGTATCAGACTTTATCTGTGACGAAATATAGATATTTGTAAAAATTTCTGCCTGTTGTTTAAGCGCTTCTTCGGTTGTGGGTTGGTCAGTGGTATTAATCCATAAAAACAGGTGGCTGAACATCTTCCCGCTTTGCAGCTTTTGAATGATATGCATTTCATAGGGAAGTGTATTTTTGTCAGAATTATCAATGACGATCTCAAGATTTTTCGGAAAAAAAAGGGGCAGGTTTCCATTATCAAGGGTCAGTATTTTTTTCTTGATTTGTGACGGATCCAGTTCATTGGGCTGTCCGTCGTCAAATTTCATATTGGCAACAAAACCGGAGATAGTCTCCTGCAGAATGTTTACGGCGTTTTCAGCCTGTTTTTCGTCTGTAGGCAGGCTTGCCATAAAATAATGGGCAATCAGGATATCGCCCCGTGCATAGCAATAGGCGATTGTAGCTGTTTGCGGTTTTTTTTGTTCATCAAGCTGAATACCGAAAATCTGTGCTTCAACAAGTTCATCGGGTGCATAATTATGCAGAATTCCATAGCCTTCATGGGACATTTGCCATGTGCATGTTCTGAGTGCTGCTGGCGGATATTGCAGCCGGTAAGAGAAAATTATACTTTCGAATTCAATGCCTTCTTTTGAAAATTTCATTTGCCCTATCGGCAAAACCCGTCCGATCTGTCCCGGTTTGATCGCTTCTGTGCGGTAGGGGGTTGTTGAAACCTGTGCATTTTTCGGCACAAATGTTTCAAAGTCCAGTGAAGGCATCTGAAAGGAAAATTTTTGTTGCTTGAAACCGGCTTTCTCTGCCTGTTGGTTAGACATTTTTGTCGATTGCAGCAATGTCTGACAGGTAGCAGATTGTATCGGGGAAACCAGAAGCCCGATCAATCCCGGAAAAACAGCAAGATAAAAGTTCCAGAACGCTGCCACTCTCGCTCCCTTGTCTGAACAGGTCCAGATGAAATTAATAGGGCATTGAATGTCAGATCACAAGAGGAGCTTTCCCATAAACCTGCTGTTCTGACTGTCTTGACCGGTTGGTAGGGGTCTGCTTGAAACTATACACTGTTACCATATAAATGTCGAAAGATCATTTGCAACAGACGGGATACAGAAGCAGGCGCAGAAACGAGGTTTTTTCTTTAGTAGATTGATGAAAATTATTTATTTGCTTTATTTCAATTAAAAAAATTTACAACTCTGTTTTATTGTGTATATATCTTTTCACAAAGAAGGGGAGGGGAGGGAAGTGATTTGACTTATTTCAGCAATCCATATGATACACCTGTAGTACGTGAAATTGCCGATACAATTCCGCGTTTCTCAAGCTCCCAGCGTAAGATTGCTTTTTATATTCTTGAAAATATTTTTGAGGTGGCAACAGGCGGTATTGAAGATCTTGCCGCAGGCGTAGGTGTTTCAACTGCATCAATCAGCCGGTTTGTTTCTTGCATTAATTATACAAGTTTCAGCAATTTCAAACAGGCATTGTTGCAGGCGTTCAGGCCACCTTTCGTTTCGGATTCTGAATTGCCAGAGCCTGGATTTCTTGGCATTGCGGGTCTTTCGTTCAAGCATGCAGCACTGGCGGTTCAAAAGACGGAACAGTTCCTGAGTGTTGAGAATCTTGAGTGTGTTATCAATTTGCTGTCGCAGGCGCGAACTGTTTATTGCATGGCCCTTGGCAGTTCTCTGCCGGTTGCCAATATCGCTTCTATTTGCCTGGCACCTTATTGCAATCATGTCCGGTTTGTTGAAGGCGGTGGCGAAGTTGCCGTTTACCGGCTTAACAAAATCAGTGAGGAAGATCTTTTCATCATTTTTTCCTTTCCTCGCTACTCCGTGGATTCAGTCCGTTTTGCGCGCTTTGTCAGGAAGCGCAAGGCCAGGGTTCTGGCAATTACAGATCAGCCGGGTTCTCCTCTTGTACCTTTAAGTGATTTGGCTCTTTATACTTCATCAGGGCATTCGAAAATTCCGGTTTCCCTTGTTGGCGCTGTGGCGCTTGTTGAAGCTTTAACATCAGCCTTGGTTGAACGTTTCCCTGAAAAATTTGCTGATTTTTCCGCCTTTTCCCAGGAATTCGTGCCATTTCATTATTTTGAATATTCCAGATTCAATGACGATGAAAGCAGCGAATGATGCATGAAAAAACTGCACGGCATTCCTTGCTTGATTAATTACCGGGGAGATTGAAAGGATGCGTATTCAGGATTGCGACTGGCAGGCCATAGAGGATTATCTGAAAAGGGATGACAGAGTGGTTTTGCCATTAGGCAGCACCGAACAGCACGCCCGGCTTAGCCTGTGTACTGATGTAATTCTGGCGGAAAAGGTGGCAATAGAAGCATCAGAACCGCTGGGAGTGCCGGTGTATCCGGCATTGCCTTATGGGTTGACCCCTTATTTCATGGCATATCCGGGAACTGTCAGCCTGCGGCTTGCAACCTATCTGGCGTTGATTGAGGATATTCTGGAATCTTTGGCAAGTCATGGTTTCCGGCGCATCGTTATAATCAATGGCCATGGCGGCAATCAGCCGGCTGCCAGCCTGGCACGGGAATGGGCATGCCGTAAATCGGGCCTGCGTGTGAAGTTTCATAATTGGTGGAACGGGCCTGAAACACAGAAAATTCTTGATTCAATTGATTCCGTTGCTTCACATGCGTCATGGATGGAAAGTTTTCCCTGGACGAGACCGGAAAATGTTCTTCAGCCTGAGGGAGAGGCAGGGCTGTATGATCTTGCACGCTTGCACTGCCTGAATCCGCAGGAAGTGCGCGCCTGTATCGGTATTGGCAATTATGGCGGAGCTTTCCGCAAACCGGATGAGGTTATGGAAAAGGTTTGGCAAGCTGGTGTTGAGGAGGTTCGCCGTGTGATTACAGAGGATTGGCCATGAACAGCCGGCAAAAAACAATTATTGAAACATTGTTTCCGGCGTTTCCTTGTTTCTTGTCGGATGAGATCGGTGCCGGATTATTCCGTTCTTTCTGCCATTGATAATGGCAGAAAGGTGTATTGACAGGGGAAAACAGATGCTCGGATTTTTTCTTACCCGAACCTGGCAGTCACTTCTGATTTTGCTTTGCATGTCAGTTCTTGTTTTCCTGTCAGTTTATGCGGTTGGCAACCCGATTGATATGCTGATCAATCCGCAGGCGGATCAGGCGCTTCATGCTGCAACCGTTCAGCGTTATGGTCTTGATAAGCCGCTTTATATTCAATACGGGATTTTTCTGAAGAATGCCCTTCAGGGCGATTTTGGCACTTCCTTTGTCTACAATGTGCCAACCGTACGACTGATTTTTGACTATCTGCCGGCGACATTCGAGCTTGCCTTGACCGCGCTTTTTATTATCATCATAATCGGCATTCCACTTGGACTATATGCCGGCTACCATCCTGAAAACTGGCTGAGCAAGGTCATTATGAATGGCAGTCTTCTGGTTTTTTCCATTCCCGGTTTCTGGATGGGATTGCTTTTGATGCTGCTTTTCTCTGTAGAGCTTGGCTGGGTTCCATCTGGCGGGCGAGGTGAAACGGTTAATCTTTTTGGTGTTGACTGGTCAGTTTTTACACTTGACGGGTGGTCGCACCTTATTTTGCCGGCGATGAATCTTGCCTTGTTCCGGCTGGCACTTGTTATCCGGCTGACGGGTGCCGGTGTGCGTGAGGCGGTTTTATCCGATTACGTCCGGTTTGCGCGCGCCAAGGGGGTAGCGCCTTTCCATATTCTGATGCGTCATGTCCTGCGCAATATCATGATTCCGCTTACGACTGTTCTTGGGCTGGAATTTGTTGCCATGGTTGCTTTTTCTGTCGTGACAGAAGATATTTTTTCCTGGCCGGGGGCAGGCAGGCTTGTCATCGATTCCATCCGTACTCTCGATCAGCCGGTTGTGGTTACCTACCTGCTGCTGGTTGCAGGCATGTTCATGATCATTAATCTTGTTGTTGATCTTCTTTATTCTGTACTTGATCCGCGTATCCGGCCTGAGGTGCAAGGATAATGGGAGCTGTAATAAACCCCGCAAACAGTGCCTTGCATAATGCCTGGCAGAGTTATTGCCGCAGCAGATTTGCTTGTATGGGACTGGTTATTTTTCTGCTTTGTTCCGGTCTGGCGGTTTTTGCACCGTGGCTTACGCCGCAGAATCCTTTTTTGCAGGCCAGTCTCAATCTGGCTGATTCACGCTTGCCGCCATGGACGACAGGCACTTGCGGCTATATCCACATTTTCGGTACTGACGCAGATGGGCGTGATCTTTATAGTGCCATTGTTTATGGCCTTCGTACCAGCATGACAATCGGCATCATCAGCGGTGCTGTTGCGCTGGCTATCGGTGTGGTTTTCGGCCTTTTCGCCGGTTTTCTGGGCGGCCGTGCTGGAGGTTTCATCATGCGGCTGGTTGATCTTCAGCTTTCATTTCCGCCGCTCATGCTTGCGCTTGCGCTTGTGGCAGCCTTTGGGCAAGGTGAAATGCAGGTTATCATTGCGTTGGTTACAGCTCAATATGCCTATTTTGCGCGCACGATACACGGAACTATCCTTGCAGAAAGCAGAAAAGGATATATAGAGGCAGCAGTAGCAACGCCTCTGCCTTTGCGCCGAATCCTTTTTTGCCATCTTCTTCCCAATGTGCTGCCTTCGCTTGTTGTTGTGGCGACTGCCCAGATTGCCAGTGCCATTATGATGGAGGCTACCCTTTCTTTTCTTGGTGTCGGGCTGCCTGTAACTGAACCATCGCTTGGCGGACTGATTTATCGCGGCTTTGAATATATGCAAAGCGGCCGCTACTGGATGAGCTTTTATCCCGGCCTTGCACTTATTATCCTGGTTTTATCAATCAATCTCATCGGAGACCGGTTGCGTGATATGTTAAATCCGAGGATGATGAAATGACAGCAACGATCCTGTCCAGAGAAAAACCGGTTTTGACCGTTGATGGTTTGCGGACGTATTTTTTCACGGCAAAAGGTGTCGTCAAGGCTGTTAATGATATCAGCTTCACACTTCAGCGCGGTGAAATTTTAGGGCTTGTCGGTGAATCCGGTTCGGGTAAAAGCGTGACTGGCTATTCTCTTATGGGGCTTGTTGATCCGCCGGGTAAAATTGTCAGCGGCAGCATTCGGCTGAACGGTACCGAGCTTGTCGGCATGGGGGAAAAGGTATTGCGCACCTGGCGTGGCAGCCGCATCGCCATGGTGTTTCAGAATTCGATAATGATGCTTGATCCACTCATGCCTATTGCCGGGCAGATGACAGAAGCCATTCTGGTTCATGAAAAGACAAGCAGACGGCAGGCATTGGCCCGTGCGCGGGCAGCCCTTGTCAAAGTTGGTATTTCCTCTCCTGACGAGCGTTTGCGCGCTTATCCGCACGAATTGTCAGGAGGGATGTGTCAACGGGTTGCTATTGCAATTGCGTTGTTGAACAAGCCGGATGTGATTATTGCCGATGAACCGACAACCGCACTTGATGTAACGGTTCAGGGGCAAATTCTGGCTGAGGTGCAGCATCTTGTGCAGCAGGATAATATTGCCATGATCTGGATCACCCATGATCTGTCGGTTGTTGCCTGCCTTGCTCATCGCATAGCGGTTATGTATGCTGGCCGTGTGGTGGAAGAGGGAACTACGGATGAAGTTCTTGATACGCCGCGGCATCCCTATACACAGGGTTTGATCGACAGTTTGCCCGGCCAGAATGCGCGCGGGACATTTCTAAAGCAGATCCCGGGAATGACGCCATCCTTGCTGGCGCTTGATGATGGCTGTGCTTTCCGGAAACGCTGTAGCCGGGCCACTGCAAAATGTGTATCTCCTGTGCCGGTCAACACATCTTTGTCGGGGCATATGGTTGCCTGCTGGTATCCGCTGGGTGTCTCCGATTTGAAGGGTGCAGATAATGGCTATTCTTGAAACTTCCCATGTGAGCAAGCAGTTTCCGATTGCTTCGGGCCTGTTTGAAAAAATGGGCTGTCTGCTGGGCCGTTCGATTCGGCAAAGAGCGGTTTATGCTGTAAACGATGTCAGTCTTTCTGTGCGGGGGGGAGAAATCATGGGGCTTGTCGGTGAATCCGGCTGCGGAAAATCCACTTTGTCGCGAATTATTTCAGGTATTTATCCACCTGCGTCGGGTAATGTTTTTTTCAAGGGCAAGCCGGTACCGGTTTCCCGGGATGGGAAAAACAAAAGACAGGCAGCCGGAATTCAGATGATCTTTCAGAATTGTCGTGCATCGCTGAATGTGCGGCGCCGTGTTGTTGATATTATCGCGGAAGGCCCGCTGTATCATGGCCTTGCAGCAAAGCATGAGGTTGATGGTTATGTTTGTGAAAAAATGGCACAGGCAGGAATTGATCCAGCCTTTCGGTTTGGCTATCCGCACCAGTTTTCCGGTGGTCAGTGTCAGCGCATCGGTATAGCGCGCGCGCTTGCCATGCAGCCCGATCTGATGGTTTGTGATGAAGTGATGGCCGCGCTTGATGTTTCCATTCAGGCACAGGTTATCAATCTCTTTCTTGCCCTGAAGGAAAAATTTTCCCTGACTTATCTTTTTGTCAGCCATGATCTGGGGGTGATCCGCCATTTGAGTGACCGTGTATCAGTTATGTATCTGGGGCGGATTGTTGAGCAGGCGCGGGTTGATGATATTTTCACGCGGCCAAATCATCCTTATTCAAAAGCCTTGCTGGATAACATGCTGTCGCTTGGTGACCGTCGCCGCAGGTTTATAACTGTCAAAGGCGAGCTTTCCTTGCCGCCCGGTTTGCCTTCGGGCTGCGGATTTTATCCCCGCTGCCTGTTTGCAGTGCAGAAATGCCGGACAGTTACGCCCTTGTTAACGGAAGTGGCTGCCGGGCATTTTTCTGCCTGTCATCTCAATGATCAACTGTGAAGGAACAAGGTTCAGATGCTGGAACGGATCAATAAGCTTTTGTATATAATAACTTTTCTTTTGCCATTAGCGGTAAACCCGGCCATTGCCGAAAATTTGAATATTGGTGTGCGTGCCGGGCCGGAAGCCATGGATCCGCATTATTTTGCATTGGGCAGCAATATTGCTGCTATGAAAAATATTTACGAAGCATTGGTTTTTCAGGATGAAAAACTTCAGATCAAACCGGGGCTTGCCGCAAAATGGGAAACAGTTGATGATCATACCTGGCGATTTTATTTACAGCCAGATGTAAAATTTCATAATGGCGAAAGATTGAGTGCCGAAGATGTCAGGTTTTCACTTGAGCGCGTACCGCGTGCTGCCGGGCCTGATGGCGGGCTTGTTATCAATATACGCAGCATTGACAGGATAGTTGTCGAAAATCCGCTTACGGTTGTTATTCATACCAGGGTTCCTGATCCCGTTTTACCGCAAGGATTGGCGCGTATCAGCATTTTGCCACGTTCAATAGGCAATGCGACGGTTGAGGATTTTAACAGTGGTAAGGCCGCTATTGGAACAGGTCCGTTCAGGTTTGTTTCCTTCAAGGCGCGCAATGAATTGCGCCTTGAAAAAAATACCGGTTACTGGAGGGGCAATGTCCCTTGGGATAAGGTGATCCTTACTGAGATATCCAATGATGCAGCCCGTGTGGCTGGTCTGATGTCTGGCCGTGTTGATGTCATCAACTATGTGCCCTATGCCGATGTTGCCAGAATTCAGAGTGATAAAAGGATGGATGTCATCCGCGGTGATTCAATTTACATTTTTCCGCTTTCTGTTGATGTGCGGCCGAAAACAGATGATGTTACCGACAAGTCAGGAAAGCCGTTTGATGTTAATCCTTTAACAAAGGCTGAAGTGCGTGAGGCGCTTTCGCTGGCGATTGATCGCAAGGCGATTTCCGATATTACTCTTGAAGGATTTGGTAAGCCGGCAGGTCAGCTGATTGATGATCATTTTTTGGGTGCAATCAGGAATCCGGTGTCACTTGCTTATAATCCTGAGAAGGCAAAGGCGCTTTTGGCCAAGGCAGGTTATCCGGATGGTTTCAAGATATCTCTCTGGTGTACAAATGACCGTTTTTCTGGCGATGGTGCCACCTGTACGGCTCTTGGCCAGATGTTTGCCCACATCGGTGTTGATACCAGGGTTAACGCTTTGTCGAGAACGGTTTTTATCCCGACCAGAGCTCAAGGCAAATATATTTTGCATATGACTGCCTGGGGTACGGTAACCGGTGAGGCAGGTTATACGCTATCAGCAATTGCACATACCAATGATGCTGCAAAGGGGTTGGGTGCTTTCAATAGTACGCATCTCTCTGATCCCAGGGTGGATGAACTGATAGAAAAAGCCCTGCGTACCGTTGATAATAGCAGACGTGCGCAACTCTTTGAAGAAGCAGGCAGAATTGTTGTTGAGCATCACTATGTTATTCCGGTGGTGCAGCTTTCTTCTGTGTGGGCTGCCCGGGCCGGCAAGGTGAAATTTACACCGCGTATCGATGAAGAGACGTTGCCCTATGATATGAAGCCGGGCAAGCAATAAAGATATTGAGCTGTATGGCATTCTTGATCGGATACTGGAAAAAGATGTTATTCTTGCCGGCATTTCGTGAAAATTAAAGTTCTACTTTAAAAGGGATGTATAAATATTTGTGTGCTTGTCAGATTTGATAATATAAAGATGAATGTAGTAAGGGGGATGTATTGAGAGAAATCAACTTTAATAAAACTGAAAAATACTTGAGGTGTCTGCGGAATATCAAAAATATTCTTATGAAATATCGTGTTTTTGTTGCAGATATACCCCGTAAGAAAGCTTACCCGGTTAATAATTTGCCCGGATATACACTGTTTATTGCATAAGGCTGGAAAGTATGAAAAATCAACCAGAAAATTCTTTCATCAGAGATGATAATGAATACAACATTGATGTACAGATTGGAACGCGGCTAAGAAATTTACGTTTGTTACGGGGGTTGTCTCAGGATAAGCTGGGACAGATGATAGGCGTTTCATTCCAACAGGTTCAGAAATATGAAAAAGGGGTAAACCGTCTTAATGCCGGGCGGCTTGTCCAGCTTGCATCAATCTTCAAGGTTCCGGTTCAGGCATTTTTTGATGATGACAACGAAACATGCATACCAGTTTTTATGCAACAGAATGACCTTGCAATTCTTGATCATTTACCGCGCATGGCCGATGACGATAAAGAGCTTCTTGCTCTTTTCATTCGGTTTCTGGTCCGTTATCGTGCCAGAATGCGCTCCTGAATCAAAGCAGCATCATATTTAATATAAAAACAGACTTGTTATGCTGTTTTTAATTCCTTGTCAGATCGCGTTGTTTTGTTTGGTTGTTAGGAAGAAATGAAATCTGGCCTGAAATTCTCAGGCCAGATTTTCTGTATAAAATCACACTACAGATCATTTCCACGCCGGTTAACTGGCCTGGAAATAATCCATATCTTTGTTTTACCGCATTTTCAAATGGGCCAGAACAGAATTGAGAATCGCTCCTGCTTTTCCGAAAATACTTTACTTGCAAGGTGCCTGATACATACGGCCATAAGCATCCCGATAATTACAGTATTTTGTACCGTTCCGGCTCTGGGAAGCGCCGACAACCGTACCGGCGGCGGCACCGATGGCCGCTCCGGCCACCGCACCACGTCCTTTGCCGCTGAGAGCACCGCCGGCAAGCGCGCCAAGAGCTGCACCGCCAATGCCGTAACCTGCCGTGCGTTTCTCGTTAGCTGTGCAAGCTGCAACTGCAAGCCCCATAGCAGCCACAGCAGTAATAATAGAAGTACGTCTCATCATATTGAACCCTCTGCGAAATTTCGTTTCCTGTAAACTATTTGTATATCAAGGCCGAATCAGCATGCGCTAACACAAAAACCCCATTGTTTTCTCAGATAAGACAAATATGTATCATTTGTTTTGCTGTTATAAAACAATGTTTTTTGATAACTATGGTTTTGTCAGCAATATTCCCCTGCCAGATTGCAGAGAGACACCAAGTGTTCCACAGATTTTATTAGAAAGTGTCAGAGAGGAGCCAAAATTAACGCGGGCATTGTACAACGGCCATTTTGCACCGTGAATCGATAAACCTTCAATCGGAGAAAATGCAATAATGCTGAAGGCCGTGCTGTCAGGCAGATCAAACCTGTAACTGCCCGGCACCAATGGCCAGCCCTCTTCGCCGCCGCTTGTCAGCACGGACGGAATATTTCTTTCCGCAAGGGTTGTTGACATTGTCATGTGCAACAGGGTGTGGTCAGTCCTGTCCCCGCCGAATGCGCCACATAAAATGAGGCGGCTGGCGCCCTTTTCCAGGGCAGTGTTGACTGCAAGTTCGCCATCAGTCATATCCTTGTCACAGGGGAATGAAATTCTGGGCACGTTGCTGTAGCTTTTTTTCATGTCTTTATCTGTGGAATCGAAATCTCCCATCCATAGGACAGGAGACAGGTTCAGAGATTTTGCATGGCGTATGCCGCCGTCAGCAGCAATAACGGATGTACCGGCAGTTTGTGATTTGAGCCGTGGTGTCACGGTGATTTCTCCGCCAAGAAGAATAGTAAACACTGTCATATATACTGCCTCCGGTTTCTGATGCACTTCCACGATGCCTGATGTTGTTTTATATGCAAAACGGAATGCAGCAAACATGGATGTTCATCTCCCTGTTTGCTGTGAAATATGTTGTGAAGACATATCATATGCTACATGAACGGCTTTTTGCCTGTATAAGATTTTGAAGAATTGGAAAAGATTACCAGTTTTTCCTCTTTCATTAAAATATACTGACTTGCAGCAGGCCATTATATTTTTACCTGAGCCTGTAGTGGACGGGTTGGAACAACAGTGAGATACAAGAATGAGCGGGTTTTCCCGAAAAAACCGGACAAAAGAAAGAAAATTGCCGGGCACATGCTTCTCGGCATGGCGCCTGACCTTGTTGGGCGGTATGCTTGCTGCATGTCTTTCCGGTTGCAGTATCATTGACTATAGCCGATCTGATGGTGGTCTGAGTCCTTCTGATACGCCTTTAACGGTTGATATGATCGACCAGAACAGCCAGATGGCCAAACTTGGCGCATCACAGCACCCGCGTATCCTTGCTATCTATGGCGGAGAATATCGTGATGCCAATCTTGAGCGGATGGTTGCAAAGATTGTTGGCAAGCTGACAGCAGTTTCAGAAAATCCAGATCAAACCTATCGCATTACAATCCTTGATTCTCCTAATGTCAATGCTTTTGCCCTGCCGGGCGGTTATGTTTACGTGACCCGCGGGTTACTGGCGCTTGCCAATGATTCTGCTGAAGTTGCTGCTGTTATTGCCCATGAAATGGCTCATATTACGGCTAATCACGGCATTTTGCGGCAGCAGAAAGAGGCGGAGGTCGCTCTTGCCAACCAGGTTGTTACAGAGGTTCTGACAGACAATGACGTAAAACACGAAACTGCTATCCGCGGCAAGCTCAGTCTTGCCCGGTTTTCACGTAATCAGGAATTGCAGGCTGATGCAATCGGTATCAGGATGATTGCCGCAGCCGGATATGATCCTTTTGCTTCTCCCCGCTTCCTGCAAATGATGGAAGCTTATACCCGTTTCAGGAATGTATCAGGCGCTACGGATGCTGCACTTGATTTTCTGGCGACACATCCGGCGACGCCGCGGCGTATCCAGCTTGCAATGGCGCAGGCACGCAAGGTTGGCGCTCCGGTGGCTGGCGCCACTGATCGCCTTTCCTTCTTCAGGGGTATTGACGGGATGGTTTTTGGAGATACGGCTGATGAAGGCTATGTCCGCGGCCATAAATTTATTCATCCGAAACTTGGCGTTATGTTTTCTGTTCCTGCCGGTTTCACCATTGATAATTCAGCCGCAGCAGTTATTGCGAGCGGCCCCGGTGATCTTGCAATCCGGTTTGACAGTGTTGCCTTGTCTGAAAGGATATTGCCGGCTGATTATATCAGAAGCGGTTGGGTTGCCGGTCTTGATACCGGGAGTATTCATCCGTTGACGATTAATAATTTTCCTGCTGCATCAGCGCGGGCAGAAAACGACAAGTGGCAATTTGATATTACTGTCATTGCTGTTAAGGGCAGGGTTTACCGTTTTTTGACGGCAGCACTGCGAAGCACCAGAAACCTGGCTGCGGTGGCTCAGGCCGCATCAGGCAGCTTTCGTGTGCTTTCTGCGCGGGAGAGAGCATTGCTCAAACCTTTGCGCATTCGTATTATTACGGTAAAACCAGGCGAAACTGTTTCCACCCTTGCAGAAAGGATGCAGGGTACGACCAGCAAGGTTGAATTGTTCCGTATTATTAATGCGTTGTCACCGGCCACGACGCTGTCTGCCGGCAGTCAGGTCAAGGTTATAACCGAGTAGGTCTTATAAGAGTGTTGCGGTTGTTATAAATCCGGTTTCCGGAGCATTTTGCAGTCAAACGTTTCTTTGGCGTTTGCCGACATGTGATAAAACGAAAGTCCCGGATATTCGGTTTGATACAGTAAAAATCAAAAATGCTCTGAAGTAATGAATTTGGAATCAGGTATCGGCATTCGGGTAGAAAAGCTGAAACTGTGTTGCAGACCGGATTGAACAGTCCACCTTGTTCTGGATGCCATCCGATGACAGGCAGGACAAAATATTCCGGTCAGCTTTGATTTCGATGAAGCAATCTGCGCAATTCCGGGTTGCACTCCAGTTCACGCTCATATGAAACCTGGCAGCTTGCATAAGCTTCCTGTCGGTTGAAATTCCAGTATTTCAACTCGCCAAGGGGAATTTGCTCTCCGGTGACAGCACAGACAACATAGCTGCCGGGTACGATAACCTGATAGTCGCCCCCTTTATAGTGAAGTTTCGCCTCGCGCTCATTATGGTTTGAAGAATGCATATATATTTCCTTTTTATCCGGATTTCCAAAATATCTCATTGGCAGACAGGACATCCGACGCTTGCAATAATGCGACAGTTCAAAGAATCGGAAGCAACAGCAGATTATGTAAAGCATGTTCCTTCTTGTCTGGTATAATAAGGCCGTTTTTTAAAAAATACTATCCCGTATTCTATGGCAGGAATACAGTTGTAGCGTAAAAGCCCAGAGCTGGACCCTGTTCAGATTAATAAAGACATCTTGAAAAGAGAATGAAATTTCTTATACTCTCGAAACATTGATGAGAGAGTAGACCTTATCACCTTTAGCGGGGGCTTTTGTGGTTGATCATAAGGATAAGCTGCGGGGTGTAACATACTCGGATTCTCCATTTTCGCCCGATTGGGCCAGAGACCCGCAGAAACGGCGAGCCAGGCCGCCCCACCCTCCGCCTGATGCTGATAACGCCGCACAGCAGCGCACCGTTCTGCCTGATGGTGGTTCTGGCGATGGCTATAATAAAGGCGGCGGGCCTGCGCCTTTGCGTATGGCTGCGGATAATGCGAGGGGCTGGTGGCACCGTGCCGCACGCCTTGGCGATACCGGCTCCGGTTCCGGCCGGCATTTCTGGGTAGCGCAAGGCAGCCCTGATGT